>ENA-OZYY01000023-OZYY01000023.1-human-gut-metagenome-genome-assembly--contig:-NODE-23-length-36210-cov-4.828544_pt1 | contig 36210 bp, 31 predicted proteins | sample MGYA00243642_ERZ654141 | MGnify/ENA primary metagenome ERZ654141 (study PRJEB26926, sample SAMN06164913) | human gut metagenome | biome: ENVO:00009003; feature: ENVO:2100002; material: ENVO:00002003...
TGGCTGGGGTAGCTGGATTCGAACCAACGAATGACGGAGTCAGAGGCACTCTGAAACCCCCAAAAATGGCTTAAAACAGCCGAAAAACCCTATGAAATCGCCGGGTTTTGACCTTCTTCCCCACAATTTACCCCACAACTGCATTGTCGGACATAAAAGCAGAATGACAAACCGAGAGCGCATCGCAACAGCGATGCGCTCCTTGGAGTTCGATAAAATGTATCTTTTTGTCGCTTACAAAAATTTTCTACCTTAAAACTTTCCAGCTGCCCGTCTTCCTCGAGCCGACTCGTTCTATATAGCCGCCGTCGCGCAATGCAGAAAGATTTTTCCTGATCCCCGCAGGGCTCATCTGTATAATATTTGCCATCTCTGCCGTCGTAACCTCTGGACTTTCTCTTAAAACTTGCAGCAATTTTTCCTGCGTCCGATTCAGTTTACCTGCTACTTTTGTATAATTCAAGTTGTATAAAGTAACAAAAAAGGCGCTTGCCCTGTAACGCTTTACTGCTCCGTGCGGCATTGCGACATAAACTCGGTATAACAACAAACGACGAACCACTAGTCAACTACAAATGCTTTGACTACAATTTCGGAATCTCCTATTAAAAATGTAGTAACGGATGTGACCACAAAACACTTACTATTCTGCACAATCCAGTTACGTTACTCAAAGAAGAAATCTTATTTCCTATTCAATGGAGATAGCATTCCCGTATAAATGCGTCTCTATACAAAATTTTCTTTTCTCCAAAACATCAAATGTCGTTCGAATTATTCCATATTGCTTTTTCTCTTTCTCGAAATTTACAATCGATCCTGTCGAATACAATTCGATTCCTTTATATCCCTTGTATAGCTCTAAAATCTCCTGATTAGGAAGCTTATGTTGACGATATACTGTCGTTGCGGCGACTGAAGGCGAGTAATCACATAGATTTACAAATTTTTTCATCAGGGCATCTGACCCTTTTGAACCATGGTGCGGTATCTTAATGTAATCAATAAATTTATACTCTTCAAAATTGAACTCTGGAATATGGCTCAGTGTTTGATTTTCCACATCACCTGACAAAAGCATACAATAATGCCCAATATTAATTATAAGTCCAATAGAATAAACATTGGTATTATTAAAGCGTTCATTAATTTTCATATCATTCAACAGAGATGAGTCTGGCGCAAAACTTTTTATTTCGAAAAGAATAGGGCTAGGATTGCAATTCCCTAGACATAATGTTCTATACAAAAGTTTTGTATCAGATACCTCCCTTATAGAAATAGCATTTCTTTGTTTTATTCTTATTTTTTCAAACAGCGTTTTATATAGTTTAATTGTTTTTGTCGGTAGTTTCTCTATATCGCTCAATACAAAAGGAGGTATCCAAACTTCCGTTGAGGAATTACAAAATTGTCCCAATATGTTTTCCATTCCCATAGTATGATCCTCATGTGGATGAGTCCAACATAAGAAATCCACCGAATTTACATGATTGTCCTTAAGCAATATAGCTGCCATATTGGTCGCGTCTACTTCATAGCAATCCACTATACCCGAATATATAATACTTTTATCTGCTTTTAAGAAAAAAACTATACTTTCTCCGCAACTCTTATACCCTATAAGGTTAATCTCAAACTCTAATTCACTATCAAATAGTTTGTTCATCTTTCACTAGCCGACTCGTATATTTTTCTATAGTTCTATTGCTTACAGAAATTAAGTTCATCTCCCGTCTATTGGAAAAATTATAATTGCTTGTAAAGCAATCTTTATTTTTAGAGACAACTTCACTAGTATAATCAGTTTTATAATTGGTTGCAAATTTATGCATTTTTCTCAACTCCTATCAAATTATCGTCGTTAAATCCATCTTCCGAAAGTCTTTCCAAAAATTTCTCTGTAATAGACTCCTTATATAAGATGAAAAGATGTTCATTCATGCTTTTCGCCCGCGAAGGATTGTTCATTACTTCTCTAATCGATTCTTCTGCTGTCATATAAATGTCCGCATCCAAATTAATTTGGTATGCTGGACTATCATCATACTGTCCTCGAATAAACATTTTTCTAAGATTGATATTATAATCATCTTTTAGATAGCAGTCTTTTAATTCAAAAGTTTTCAACTCCTTGTCTTTCGGATACAACAATATATCGCATATTTTTGATTCTATGTATTCATTTATTTTTGAGAAATCCTTGATTATTAGCTGATTGATTTTACGCATGCCAAATCTCGTAAACCGAAGCATGTTAATTTTCTCGTTGATAATTTTGGAAACCTCAAAAAAGAGTCTAGAATATTCATCAAACGAAATATATTTTTGATTCTGAATCTCCATAAAGATAAATTTATTAGATAATTTGCACTTAATCCCTAATTCATCATGAGAAAAAACGTAAGTCTTGCTTTTACTAATTCCTGAAGGTGCTAATCCATCCGTTTCTACTCTCTCTGGGTCTTCCAGTTTGAAATCTAATCTTGTAGAATTTTCTTCGTAGAACCTCATATAGCCCGCATCGGAGAAATTTACTTTTATTTCCGAAATAATTCCATCAATTTCCGAATCAGTTGCTCCGCTATAGTCAAATCTCAAAATAATATATCTTAAGAAATTGTTCTTTATATTTTCCCTAGTAATCTCTTCTTTCTTGTTCATTTTAAAATTTCTCCCTCTGATATTTATTCCTTCAATATTGCACTGGATTTTAAAACCAAATTGAAAAGTATAGATACTACAAACCACCAAAAAATCAACTTTTACACAGAAATAATTTTTTCATCAAAATCATCACCTCCTACTCTTTTTCTCCAAAATGCATTAAGAAATCAACCACCATCCCCAACCTTGTCACCACAGACACGGCCAAGGCATTCCCCATGCAAAAGTAGCGCATTTTTTCGGGCATACCGGCAGTCCAGTCGTCGGGGAAGCCGTTCAGGCGTTCGCATTCGATCGGTGTCAAGGTACGCAGCCGCCCCGACATAGGATCATGTATGACATGAGATGTGCGCGAAAGTTTTGTTTCCGACGTGACGAGCGTTCGCGACGGCTTATCCAAGGGATCGGGGAAGACCATCGCGCCCTCCGTGAACACATATTCCGATCCATCCGTCCGCTTGCGGATCTCGCGCTTGGCGCCCTTTTTGTAGATCCATTGCGGCAGCTCGTTCTTTTTGAGGAAATACCGCTCATCCGCGGTCCCCTGCTCCAAAATATCTTTCAGCGGGATCGGCGGGATGCGCTGCGGCACGACTTCGAGAGAGTAGATCCGCCCGTTGATCATGATCCCCGCATCATGCAATCGCGCGCGTTGCCGCTCTGTCACGTCCTGCATTGAGGGGAAGATCAGCTCATCGATCCATTGGTCGAAATAATCTTTCCGAAACGACTGCACGGGAAAAGCTTGCGCCATGATCCCGTCTGTAACGACATAGCGATGCATCGTTTTCAGCCATTGCTTGCACACGTCCTCGGCAAAACGACGATAAAACGCGGTCGTATTGTGATAGGCTACGATGAACGTCCTGCGTCGTCGTTGGGCGCAGCCATAATCGGCGGCATTGACGACGCGCCACTCCACCGCATAGCCTTTTTCATAAAAGCAACGCAGGATGATAGAAAAATCGCGCCCGATCTGCCTTGCGGGGGAACGGACGAGCCTGTCCACGTTCTCTAAAATAACATATTTCGGACGTCTCTTCTCTAAGATGGCGTCGATCTCCCACCAAAGCCTACCCTTTGCGCCTTCGATGCCCTTGGCATCTTTTTTCAAGATGGAATAGTCTTGGCAAGGGAAGCCGCCGACAAGGAGGTCGTGCTCCGGTACGTTCTCTTTGACTTTGGCGATATCGGCACATATATGAGAGGGGCTCGTACCGAAATGACGCGTATAGCAGGAGAAGGCAAATTGCTCGTTCTGATAGGGTTCCCACTGGTTTGCCCAGATGACCTTGAAGCGTTCGGAAGCTGCCTCCAGCCCGAGGCGGAAGCCGCCGACACCTGCAAACAGCTCTACCACTCTGATATCATCCATGCGCTCACCCTTCGTCCGTCATCAGTTCGATCACCGCCCAGACACAGGCATCGGGGTCTTTTAGGACGTCCTTCTCCCAAAAGTGGACGGGCGTCCAGCCCATTTGCAGCAGTTCGGCATCGACGCGCCGGTCTCTTGCGATATTCTCTTCGATCTTCTCGATCCAATATTCGCGGTTGTGTTGCAGCCGCTCTTTTCGGATCCCCCAATCTTTCCCGTGCCAAAATTCACCGTCCACAAATACGGCTATCTTGAACTTCGTGATGGCGATATCGGGAGAACCGGGGAGCTTTTTATAATTTCTGCGATACCGATGCCCCAGACCCCAAAGCCGTTTTGCAAGGAGCGTTTCCGCCTTTCCGTTCTTTAGTTTCACCTTCGACATCCGTTTGCGTATCGCAGGCGTCGAATCATACGACTTCGGGTGTTTCATATCCGATCCGCCAAGAAAATCATTATTTGGGCTGTCCGATTTGTTCCGCGATGTAGGTGTTATTCAACCAAAAGCATTGCTTTGTCATCATGCGACCATCGGGCAGTTTTGCCCTGTCCTGCCCGTCCTGTGCGTGGGGACGCACGTGAGCAACGCGGCTTTCGCTCTGTTTGGGAAGATCGTTGCTCACACCGCGCGCCGTTTCACGCAATACGACGCCGCGGCGGATCGTATCGACCGTCCTCTTCCAAACGTGGCCGACCTCTTCAAGGTCGCTAACGGGGATATTCCAAAACTGGACGCGCTCAAAGACCAGTTCTCCATTTGCGTTCTCTTGAAAGATAACAAACAGGAACTTGGTGGGCGCCAAGTAGTTGTAGAACTCGGACTCTTCCCATTCCGTCTCTTGGCTCAACTTGATAAAGTCAAAAGGCGGGAAAGACATACATTCCTTGATCGTTCCGTCGCGACGGACGCGGATCGTTTTGGGAACGATGCCCGCTTTTTTGAATTCGTCCGTCTGCGCGATCCTGCCATGGATGCCGAGCATCTTACCAAGGAGGATATCATTGAGGTTTTTAGGCGACTTCTCTATGCCAAAGAGCTGCTTCAGTTCGCGCTGCGTCTTGCCGTAATAGGGAGAAAGCCGTTCGATCAAATTCTCTTCAAAGGAGGCATGGACGAGCGCGTGCCAATCTTTGACGATGCGTTCATCTTCTTCGATGCCGAAGATATATTTCCGCAAGATCTGCGTCATATAGGTCGACTTGAGCGAATATGCACGCTGCTTTGCAAGAATATCGGAAAAAGGCTGTTGTCGGACGCTGGAAGCATTTGCGCCCTTCGTGCAGGCAGCCAAATACAGCGTATCGCCTTCGGTGATCTCGTGCGCGCGACCATCCCGCACCTTCTGCATGATCGTCTCCCAGTCGTGTTCGATGATCATCAGATCTTCTTCAGGAAAACTGAACAAGACTGCCTTATCGATACGAAGATCGCCCTTGGGAACATTTTCGCGGTGCTCGTAGGACATCAACAGCATCGTATTGCATTTGTGCCAAAACGAACTCGTTTGAAAGGTGCGGTCGTATTCCTCCATGTAGTTGATGATATTGCACACTAACCGCTCTTTGGCGCGGATCCCGTTCTTGCCGTGAATATAAGGCGTGACTTTGAGTTCTACGCCCGCTTCGGGAAAATCGGGCTCGGCTTCGGCGTTGGGAGAATACCCGAACCAGCTCTCCTCGATGACGGTGCCGATGGCGCCCTTGCCCGTTGCAAGGCGGCCGGACGCATCGACTTCCTTGAGCGGGATGCCGACGATCTCCTGCGCGCGCCTCAACACGTCGCCCTTGGTGCGGTAAGCTGTTCCTTCCATTTCGATATTCTCCTTCATTTTTTATAGAAAAAGGGGCCTGTGCGCAAACACAAGTCCCTTTGACTTCATTCTTCGTCCGCTATGATATCGTCAAGAACGTGTCCCATGCGCGTGATCATCGGGACGACAAGTGCGTTCCCCATGCAGAAATATCGCATCCTGTCGGGCATCCCCGCCGTCCAGTCATCATCGAATCCCTGAAGGCGCTCTGCCTCGACGGGCGTCAATAAACGGATACGTCCTGTCCCGGGATCGACGACGGTATGCGTCGAGCGGTTGAGCGTCGATTCGCTCGTGAGCATCGTTCTGCCCGGACGATCCCAAGGATCGGGGAAGGCGATGGGCCCTTCGGAAAAGACATATTCGTGTCCTTCCTTGGTCTTGCGCGGGATCTTCTTTGCGCCTTTGAGATAGACCCACTTCGCCATCTTGTCGCCGGTGATATAATATTTTTCGTCGACGTTATGCTGTAAGATAGCCCCGAGCATCGTCGCGGGCTCTTCCGCTTCCACGACTTTCGCGGTATAAATGGTGCCGCCGTGCATATATCCTGCATTCTCGAATGCAAAGGCAAACGAATCGCTGACGGCGACGATATCGCTTCCGATATCCTTCTGACGGACAGGCTCCATCCCTTGGATAGGGAATGCGCGCGCCATAAAGCCATCTTCGCGGAAGATCTCGTCAAAAGAGCGACCCGCCATCTTTTTCCCATAGTGCGTATCGTCCCGATAGGCAAAGATGAACGTACGACGACGGCGCTGAGCTGCCCCATATTGTGCTGCATTGACGACGCGCCATTCGACGCTGTATCCAAGAGCGGAAAGACAAGCAAGGATGACACCGAAATCACGCCCACGCTGTTTAGCAGGAGATTTCAAGAGGCGATCAACGTTCTCTAAAAGACAAAACGGCGGCTGCTTGGCGATCAACACATCGCGGATCTGCCACCAAAGTACGCCCTTTTTCCCTTCGATGCCCTGCGCCGACGCGAGCGTATGCGCTACACTGTAATCTTGGCAAGGGAACCCGCCCACAAGGAGCGAATGATCGGGGATGGAAGATTTCTCCACCGAAGCGATATCTTCCCCAGTATGATATTCATTATTCAAGTCGGGACTGTCGCCATAGTGCTGCACATAACATTGATGCGCCCACTGCGTTGCAGCGCCCGGCTCCCATTGCGAGAACCAAGTCGTTCTCCAGCCGGAATCAAGACGGTCGAATCCTAAGCGGAAACCGCCGACACCGGCAAACAGTTCACAGATCGTTTTTTCCATAAAAAGCCCTCCTTTGGCCTTAACGCGGCCAGCACGCTTATATCGATAGGCCTGAAGTGTTTGCACCGACAGACGCCGGATCGTTGGCCTATGTTCCGTAGGAAATGATCGTGTATATTCAGTTGTAGATAGCAGTAACCAAACGCTTTGTCTACTGTTATATTTATTATAACAAAAATCTCTCCACTACGCAAGGGGTTTTGAAGAATTAACACCTACGATGACCTTCTTTTTTACCGCCGCTTCTCATGCCTTACCGCATAGCGGACGGCGAGGCGGGAGAGGAGGCGTTGGAGGGAAACGCGCTCCGCTTCTAAGGCGGCGATCTCTTTGCGCAAAGCCGCCTTTTGCACGGCATTCCGCGTGCGGGAAGCGATGCGTTTGGCGTAAGAAAGCGTCTTGCAAATGCACCTAAACTCGTACTTGCGCATGAGGATCTCTTCAAAGTAAAACGTGTATGGAAGCCTGCGGCGATGCGCGAGTTCCTTGATCTCCTCCTCATAGCGGTGAAAGGCGTTGCCGGACGGTTCGGGGATGGTCGCGGCGCGCCGCTCGATCTCCCGTAAGAGCCGCAAACAGAGCGACTGTTCGACCTCGTCGGCAAATTCCTGCCTCGCAAAAAATGCCTTACCATAACCCGAAAGCTGTACCAACAGCTCCTCTTTTGTCTCCGAACCGCCTATCATCAGATACCGCACCGTATAACGCAGCAGCTCGCCCGGGGTAAAGAACCACTTGTATAAAAGCGCCAGAAGTTCCCCCTGCGCACGCAGAAAGAAGGCGAACGCCCGCACGTCTGCGTCGCCGCGCATATGCCCGGTGCGCAGGAACTCCTCCCACGCGGCTTCAAAGTCAAGCTCCTTTTGGCTTCGCTCGCCGTCGTGCAGCCGCATGAGATCCAGGCGCATGTAAATTTTCTCCAGACGACGCGAGACAGTTGCCTGATCGAGATGCAGCCTTCGTGCGATCTCCTGCTGCGTAAAGTCTTTCCGAGCCAGCCGATAGATACGGCGGTCTGTCTTATCAAACGAACGCACCAAGGCGCGGCAATCCATTTCCTCGCAGATGTCGCCCTCGATGTAGCGCGTCTCCCTGTCCTCCGCGCGATCGTTCCAAAAGTCGATCTCTTCCCCGTCCTCGTCCCGAAGCCGCGGGATGTCTGCCGTCCACCGCTTGTTGTGCGCACGCCGCTCGCTGTTGTATTCCTTGTCGTCCAGCTTGCGCAGCCGCGCCCTCTCCTCTTCGGAAACCGCAATGCGGACATAGTACTTGCCCGCGATGAAAAGCGTCGGCGTATCGTCCGTCTCGCAGCGGGTATAGGGGTAAAGATAGTAGACCTTCCCCTCGCCCGCGTCGCGCCTTTTATGATTGAGCCAGTATGCCGTGATATCCATGCCGCCATGATACCACAAAATATATGACAACTGTTGTCTTATATCCAAAAATTTTTTAGGAAATTTTCCAATGTGCGCATAAAACAGGTATTCCCGTTGCTTTTATATGGGAGGACTTCCCTAGATAACAACCGCGCAAAGCCCGCAGAAAGGTCTGCGGGCTCTTTTGTATGCGCAAAAGGAGAATGCCTATGATTGAACGACGGCTTTTGCGGAAAGCAATAAAACAACCGCGAAAAACGAAAGGAGGAAAACTATGAAACCATTTACTTTTTACGACATTTACTATGCGCCCATCAAGGAGATGGACGACAGGCAGGCGGACAAGTTTTTCCGCATGATTTGCGACTTCCTCGACGGAAAGCAGGTCACGATCGACGCGGAACGTGACGAAGAGGTCTCGCCCGAATTTGAACTGTATTGGGAGAGCATTTTAAGCGATCTGGAAACCTATCGCAACTCCGCGGGCAAAAGCTGCGGGCTGGATAAGCGGTACAAGCACTTTCCGTTTTTGCCCTTCTATCGTAAGGCGTTTGCCTATCTGAGCGACAGCGAAGGAGGCGCGTTCGTCAAAATGATCGGCGCGTATATGTTTGAAAACAAATCGCCGACAAAGGCGGAGAGCAATGCCTTCAAGTATTTTTTGATCTGCAAACGCAAGCTGGACGAAAGCAAAGCGCGGATGCAGAACGGTGCGAAAGGCGGCAGACCGAAGAAGAACAAAACTCCTCCGCAAGAGTACCGTGTACCCGAAAAGTACGACACGTCTGCACGGAAAGAGAACGAAAACCTTCCGTAAACCAACGACAAAAAAGCCCCCAGCAAGGGCGAACTGGATACAAAAGCGAAGCGTTGTATCTTAGTGAGATATGGCTATGTGGGCAAAGCCATATAGCCGTTCGAACTAAGATAAAAACAGGGCTCCCAAAAAAAATTTGCCTCGCAAAGATTTTTTGGGAAGAGGAGCGACAACGCTGCAAATTTGGCGTTTGCATTCCGCGAACGCCATGAAGCAGGCGTTTGTCGCGACGAAGTGAGATATAGATACGGCCGCCCGCGGCGTATCCATTCAAATCAGAAAAACCTATTATGAATTTCATGGACAGTGACACATTTTTCAAAATCAAAGGAGGAAATACTTATCAGCTATCAGGTATTACGGATCGAGAAATATTCAAAGGGCGATCTCGGGAAAATCGGTGCGGAGACGGAACGCACGACAAAGCATCACCGCAACGAGGACATCGACAGCGAGCGCACGCCGCTCAACTACTATTTCAAAAAATCGGAAGGCGGTCTCAACGCGCAATGGAAGCAGACGATGCAAGCCCTCAATGCGACCTTCAAGGAGACAAAGAAAGCCGTCGCCTTCGAGGGCGTCATCATCACGAGCGACAAGGCATTCTTTGAGGAGCGCGGCTATGTTCCCGGCGAGCCCCTCCCGTTGGAACTGCAAAAGTTCTTTGCGGACAGCTACGCCTTTTTGAAACGGCAGATCGGCTATCACGGCGGCGACCAAAATATCTTGTCTGCCGCCGTGCATCTGGACGAGACCACGCCGCACTTGCAGATCTATTACATCCCCGTCGTCGATGAAGGGCGAAAGAAGGTCTATGCCAAAGGCGCGGACGGCAAGGTACTGCGAAACGAAAAAGGCTCCCCCGTTCAGGAAAAGGACAAGAACGGCAGGAGTCTTTACGAGAGGACGCAGCTCGAACAGCCGAAAGTCTGCTCTTCGGAATTTTGGGAACAGCGCGGCGCGCAAGCCTCGTTTGGGAATTTGCAGGACGAATTCCACGAGCAGGTGGCGCGGTACTACGGCTTGGAGCGCGGCGAGGTCGGCAGCAGCAAAAAGCATACGACCAAATATCAATGGCAGAAACAGCAGCAAGAACAAGAGCTTGCCGAAAGAGCCACCGCACTTATGCAGACGAACGCGCAGATCGAAGAGGCGGAAGCGAGCATCTCCGCGGCGGAGAAACGATTGGCGCAAACACAATTCCGCGCCGATCTTGCAGAGGGAAGGCAAGCCCACGCGGAACGGGAGGCGCAGCGGCTCGAACGCGAACGCGAGCGTTTGACGCGCGAAGTTGCCCCACTCTCGGCAGCCGCCGAGGCGTTCCGGCAGGCGAGCGGAAAAAAGCCCGACAAAAGGCAGATCCCCGCGCTCCTTGCGGAGAACGCGCGGCTTGAAAAAGAATTGGAGTACAGCATCAAAGATCAGCACGGGCTCTATACCGAATTACAGGCATCGGAAAAGAAAAACGCCGCTTTGAAACGGGATGCCGATACTTTGCGCACGCTCAGGGCCCACGCGCCCGATAAATTGCAGGAGGCAATGGACACAGCCAAGCGCCGCCGGGAAAGCAACCGCCCGCCCTTCCGCGGCAACTCATCCTCATGGACAAAATAGTTCTTTACAATTTCATATTTCCACAACTGAATATTAAAAAATCTATTGCATTTTACACGGAAATATGGTAGGATACAACACCCGCAGAGCGGTATATCCATGCTGCACCCTCCCGAAAAGTATCGAAGAACTTTTCGGGATAAGGAGAGACAAGCATCCGAGCGCGGCGGCGAGTGTAAGCGAGCCGCCCGCAAAATTTGCTTTGTCTCGACGCGGTAGGATACAAACCCACGGTTAATTTAACCGAATATTTCCATAAGGAGGAAAATGACACAAGAAGAACTTATTCACATCGTAAAACAGATCAACACCGTCGACCTATATGGCGAGGCGAAGGACGCACTCACCGCAAAAGTCCTGAAGATGGCGGCAGATTCCGTCACGCTGGAAACGCTCAAAGCGCTCCTCTCCCCTGCATCGACAAAAGAGACGGTCCCGCAAGGCGCCGTCGCAATGACTTTGGGAAGAAAGTCAAGACCCGGCTTTACTCTATCCAAAAAGGAGATCAAAAGTATGCCGGAAAAATATCGTAACATTTTTGCCTGTGCAGACAGGCTCATCCCCTATCGCTTCCATAAAGGCGTCTACGAAGCGCATTACCGCAGAGACGGCTTCAAGGTGTTCGCCTGCGCCAAAGACTTCAAAGAGATGAAGCGCAAGTTTGCTGCCAAGCTCCTTGCACAGATGACGGGCAAACATGTGCCGTCTGTTCCCGATCCCCGTCCCATAATACATAGCGGCACACGCTCCAAAGCCCGCTTTGCCGAGTATCTAAACGAATGGCTGGAGATCAAACGCAAGACGTGTAAAGAAAGCACCTGCAAGGAATACGAGCGGCTGTCCTCAACCAACCTTCTGCCCGTTTTCGGCGAGAGACCGATCGCGGACATTACGCGGCAGGAACTGCAAGGTTATCTTTTCCGGTTCATCGACGAAGGGAAGCACCGCACGGCGGAGAAGCTGTATCAGATCCTCTGCTGCATCTTCGATCTCGCCTGCGAGGACCTGCATATCCTTTCCCCGATGAAGAAGATCGTCCTTCCTTACTATGAGCCAAAGAAAGGCTCTGCTCTCACCAAGGAGGAAGAAAAAAAGCTCGTCGACTTCTGTATCGGACATCAGGACAACGAAGCCTCCTCGGCGCTTTTGGTGCTGTTATACTTCGGGCTGCGGCGTTCGGAACTCAAAACGATCTCTGTTGAAAACGAAATGCTCACCTGCACCACGAGCAAGACAAAGATGGGCAGGAGCGAAGTCAAACGCTCCATTCCTTTCACGCCCGTGTTCCGCCGCGTCCTGCCCTTTGTAGACTTCGAGAAGGCGAAGAACACCAACCTCAACACCATCTACACGACGTTCAAACGCCTGTTTCCGAACCATCATACCCACGAGCTGAGGTATAACTTTATCACAAGGGCGAAGGAAGCAGGGTGCAACCTCGAAGCGGTGATGCTTTGGGCGGGACATTCGTTTGACAAAGACGTAAAGTCTTCCGCCGTAGACAGAGGCTATACGGACTACTCGCAAGAGTATCTCGTACAGGAAGCGCAAAAGATCGATTATATCCTATAAAGAACGCCTTTTTACCCCGCAATTACCCCACGAACTTCCCCACGATCAGAAGGGAGAAAAAAGCCGCAGATAAAACAAAAACCATATATTGTATTTGGTAGCACATTCCTTATACAATATATGGTATCTGTGGCTGGCCGATTTGGGTTGATTTCGAACTTTCAAGCTCATCAAGAGAAACCGTCTCTTCCTTCTCCTTGCCGTTGTAGATAATTTTGAGGTGGTCGTCGTAGAGGAACACACTATTGACGAAGGTGTCGATGAGTTTCCGTCGCCCTTCGAGCTGCCCGACGTCGATCTTTCGGTAATTGCAAAGCGCCATCTTAAATTCGTCCTTCGTGAAGGTGGGCGATTTTTTCTTTTCTGCCGCGATGGCCTCCGCGAGCGCCGACTTCTGCCCTTCCAGCTCCGTCAGCCGCGTGATGAGTGCGTCCGACGCCGCGCCCCGCTGTATGGCATTGACGATGTTCCCGATCTCCTTCTCCCGCTCCTTGAGCTGCTCCTCGAGATGCGGCAAAATCGTGCTTTCCTCGTACTGCAATTCATAGAGTAGTCCTGCGAGCCGCTCGATGACTTCATCCGATTGCAGCAGCTCCATCGTCCTCTGCACGACGAACGCCTCGATGCGCTCCTTATCCACCTTCTCCTTGTCGCAGAGGTGCTTTCTCGCACGGTTGCAGATGTAGTAGCGGTAGGTCTTTCCCGTCTGGCTTGTACCCGAATACGCCGTCATCATCGCCCCGCAGTGACCGCAAAAGAGTCTCGTCGTGAGCAAGTAGTCGTCGTTCTCGCTGTGGGCGGCAGGCGCGATGGAATGCTTCTGCATGGTGCCCTGCACTTTCTCAAACAATTCCTCGGAGACGAGCGCGGGTACGGCGTGCTCTAAAACGATGCCCGAGTGACGGTACTCGCCCAAATAGATGCGGTTGGAGAGCGTGTAGAGCACGCTGTTGTAGGCGACGAGCTTGCCGTTGGCGCGCCGCACCTGTTTCTCCTTGAGATAATCGTAGATCTGCTTGGCGGTGTAGCCGTCCGCGCTCATCTCGAACATCTTTTTGACGACGGGCGCGGAGGTTTCATCGATTTCGAGTTTATGGTCGACGACCTTATAGCCGAGGGGAACCGCGCCGCCGTTCCATTTGCCCTTGAGGGCGTTCTCCTTGAACCCGCGCTTGACATTTTGAGATAGATTTGCTGAATAGAATTCAGCCATGCCTTCAAGGAGGCTTTCGAGGATGATGCCCTCTGGGCCGTCGGAGATATTCTCTTTGGCGGACACGACGCGCACGCCGTTCTTCCGGAGGGTGTAGCGATAAAAGGCGCTATCATAGCGATTGCGGGCAAAGCGGTCGAGCTTCCAGACGAGGACGACATCAAAGAGTTTCTTCGCGCTGTCCCGGATCATGCGCTGAAAGTCGGGGCGATCGTCTGTCTTGGCCGAAAACGCCCTGTCTATGTACTGTCCGACGATCTCCAGATCGTTATACTTGGCATACTCCGTGCACTCCCTGATCTGCCCCTCGATGCTCTCCTCTCTTTGATTGTCCGAGCTATACCGAGCGTAAATGACTGCTTTCATGGCTCACCTCCTTCTAAAATTCCGTTCAGCCGCTCATACATCACGGGAATGTGATTGATGACCGTATCATAGACAATGGTCATGCTCACAACGCCGTAGTTATGCACGATGCGGTTACGCATTCCCCTTACCGCCGTCCACGGGATCTCGGGGTGAGACAGGCGAAACGCCTCCGAAAGCTTGGCGCTGTTCTCGGCCACTTGCACGATGCGAAACATGATGGAATCGATGAGCAAATCGTTCTCCCCCATCTCTTCCTGCGTCAGACCGCGCGTGTGGTCGATGACAAACTTCAAATCGGAAACGATCTTTTCCAGATAATAGCGGTCGTCCTTCAAGTTATCCATAAATCTTTATCCCGTCCTGTAAGATCTCCTTGACGAGCGCCGTATTATTCTCCAACTGCGTCTCATCGAGCAAGTCGATTTTCTTTTTGAGACTCCCGCGCAGCCGTTCGACGAGCTCGTAAAACGCAAGCCCGTTGACGGGCATGGAGACGAGCAGATCGACATCGCTTTTCTCCGTCGCCTTGCCCTTCGCGTAGGAGCCGAAGAGATAAGCGTACTTCACACCGTACTCTTCAAACAGCGGCGCGCAGAGTTCTTGGATCTTCTCTATCGTCAAGAGGCCGTGTTCCTCATCGATGACGCCGTATTTTTGCAGCGTTTCAACGATGTAACGGTACTTGATGGTCTCCTTTTTGTTCTCGTCCGACTCATAGCGGACGTAGGTGCGCATGGGTACGCCGACGACCTTTGCAGCCGCCGCCTGCGTCAATCCCTTCTCCTTCCGCAATTCCTTCAACGTCATGGCATATCCTCCGTACATGCATTATACCAAATTGACATATAAATTGCAAGAGAATTATGCCGTTTTGGCGTATTTTTACAAAAAATGGCGGAGACATTGTTCTCCCGCTTTACGTTTCAAGGGCCAATATCTCCGCCGCAACATTGTTTTGAAGCTTATCTATCACTAGTCTTCCCCTGCTTATGCTTTAGAAGCAGTTAAGAAAGACGTTTCCATAAAATCAAGTCAAAATCGCCTGCACTCTTGCAAAAAGGCGCGGATGGTAGCGGACGGGATGGCAAAATTCATTCCCTCTGCGGACGTGATACCGGACACGATCGCCCCGATCACACGCCCCTTCTGATTGAAGATGGGGCCGCCAGAGTTGCCTGCATTTACTGCACAGTCTGTCATGAGCAGCGATTTCCCGCTGACATTGCGCTCCTTGTCGCTCACGATCCCGCTGGTGATGCAAGTCCCATATCCCAAAGAATTGCCGATCACATAGACGGACTCTCCAATGCGGACATTTCCGAAGTCTTCAAACTCCAACGGCTTGGCTCCGCGAGGAACTCGGTCGAGCTTGATAAGCGCCAGATCAACTCCACGCCCAAGCCTATGGTTTTTATCTCCGAGGACAAGGACTTCCGCACTGACCTTCTCCCCCGCCATTTTCACATTGACCGTTCCGCACGACCTTCCATCCTCACTCGTGACAACATGCGCATTCGTAATGCAATAACCATCCCGCGAGATCAGGAATCCCGATCCGGAGAACATCGAGGTCCCCTGCGTCCAGGTAATCTCGAGAACGCCGTTGATGTTCTTTTCATAGATATCGGCACCCGAATTCGTGGCTGCAGCCGTCATGAAACTCGTCGAGATGTACGAGGCGGACGAGCTCGAAGCCAATAACTTCGACGCGGACGGCAACATCAAGATCGGCTACGTCGGCGCATTCCCCTATGCGGAAGTCATTTCGGGCTACACCTCCTTCTTCCTCGGCGCACAGTCCATCGTCGAAGAGGAGACGGACATCTCCATCTCCATGGAAGTCACCTATACGAGCAGCTGGTTCAATGAATCGCTCGAGCGCGAGGGCGCAAACAACCTCATCAACCGCGGCGCGGCACTCATCTCCCAGCACGCTGACTCCATGGGCGCTCCCTCTGCCTGCGAGACGGCCGGCGTTCCCAACGTCTCCTACAACGGCAGCACCGAGGCGGCCTGCCCCAACACCTTCATCGTTTCCTCCTACGTCAACTGGGAGCCCTATTTCGAGTACATGATCGACTGCGTCATGAACGGCGAGGAGATCGTTGCCGACTGGACGGGTACCCTTGCGACGGGTTCCGTCGCCCTCGCCGACATCGGCGGCGCAGCTGCAAAAGGCACCGCGGAGAAGATCGAGGAAGTCAAGGCCGAGCTCGAAGCGGGCACGCTCCACGTATTTGACTGCTCCAAGTTCACCGTGACCAAGACGGAGAATAAGAACGTCAACGTGACGGTGGATGAGAACGGCCACCTCACCTCTTACATGGCAGACGTCAACGACGACGGCAAATACGTCGCCGATACGCAAGTTGTGGAGAACGGCGTGTTCATGGAATCCAAGCACCGTTCCGCGCCTTACTTCGACCTCATTATCGACGGCATCACCACGCTCAACAACTAACGGAAACGTAAACTGATTGTAATTGTTTCTAATGAACTTTGAATAAATATTCACCCGCATAGCGGGTGGTATTTCATTTTCAGGCATAGCCCTAATCGTTACAGGCTGCGCACAAGTGCGCCAAATATTGACCTGCCAGTCACGCATTTGTTACTTGCTACCCGTGAACGGGTCCCTCGGGTCAAAGATGCTCAATTGGTCTGCCTCTTTGTCCTGCTTCAGTTGGTTTGCGATGTACTCTTTAATTGCAGCCGTGTTCTTCCCAACCGTGTCAACGTAGTATCCTTTGCACCAAAATTCGCGGTTGCGGTATGCGAATTTCATATTCCCCCATTTTTGGAATATCATCAGGCTGCTCTTGCCTTTCAGATACTCCATGAATCCCGCAACGCTCATTTTGGGCGGGATACTCACCAGCATGTGGATATGGTCCGGACATATTTCCCCCTCAATCAACTCCACGCCTTTCCACCGACACAGCGTTCTTAAGATCTCTCGGATCTCCAGCCGCTTCTCTTCATAAAATACTTTTCGCGGTATTTGGGTGCAAACACAATGTGATACTTGCAATTCCATTTCGTATGTGCTAAACTATTTCCGGTATTAGTTTGCTCCGGCATTTTAATATCCTCCGTTCGTGTAATTTCTTCAGACTGGCAGGTCTTACTCAATTCTACACGAACGGAGTCCTTTTGTCTACCTCATCGGCATTAGCCTCTCTTGAACCACGCGACTATCGCGTGGTTTTCTTATAGACAAAAACAAGCGGAGCCCGAAGGCTCCGCCGCTTATGGAAAGGACAAAAATAGGGGGAAAGAGTGTTGTCCTTTGCCGTCCTTGATGTCATACGACGATGTCGTATTTTTTGAGGTCGAGAAGGACTGCCTCGCCGCCCTCCGCGAAGAAGGAGATGTCGCTTCCTTCCGAATAGACATTGCCCGTCATCGTGCGCTCGCCGCCATTCAGGAACACCTCGCAGCTGGACACGTCGAGGAAGATGCGCATTGAAATGCGGCCGTCCTCGTGGCTCACCCTTACGCTTCTCACGCTCGCGTCGCGCTCCTTGACGTCGCAGGTGATGTCGATGCCCATGCGGGAGCGGTCGAACACCACCTTGTCGCTCGCGCGGTCATAGTAGATGCGGGCGTCGTGCGTGCCGTCGCTGAACACTTTGATGCCGGCGCGCTCCGCCGTGCCGAGCTCGAGCGTGAAGCAAAGCTCAACGCAGGTGCCCTTGACGTCGGGGAGGGCGGCCTCTCCCGAAAGGGGAACACGGTCCGCCTTTACTTCTCCCCAGCGGTAGCGCTCGATCTCGCGGACGGGTGCCTGATAGAGCTTGCCGTCCTTCAGGGTGAGTTCGCGCGGCAAGATCATGCTGCCCACCCAGCCGTGCTGTGCGGTGGGCGTGGTGCGCGACCACATCTGCATCCAGGCGATCATGACGGTACGTCCGTCGGGCGCCTGAAGCGTCTGCGGGGCGTAGAAATCCATGCCGCCGTCGATCTCGTCCTCGTCGTCGATGTGGAAGCTCCCCTTCCCGGTATCGAGCTCCCCCACCATGTAGATGGAGGAATGGAGGTTCTCGTACCGCCAGTCCTGCGTCTCATACCCCTGCGGGCTCGCGAGGAGGATGTCCTTGCCGCCGAGAGAGAAGAGGTCGGGGCACTCATAGATGCCGCGCGTCGTGAGCGTATCCCGCCGCAGCGTGCCGACGTACTCCCACTTGAAGAGGTCGGGCGAACGATAGAGAAGGATCTGCCCCTCCTCCTGCGTCGAGAGCGAGCCCATCACGGAGTAATACATCTCCCCGCGCTTGAACACCTTGGGGTCGCGGAAGTCGGAGCGGGCGCAGTTCTTGGGGAGCTGGTCGCTCTTGATGACCTCGCCGAGCTTCTCGAAATGGACGCCGTCCGAAGAGACGGCGAGCGACTGCGTCTGACGGCTGCCGAGGACGGAGGTATACATGAGGTAGAGCTTGCCGTCCTTGACGATCCCCGAGCCCGAATAGCAGCCGTCGCGGTCCGCCGTGCCGCTCGGAGCGAGCGCGGTGGGCTGGAGCTGCCACTTGACGAAGTCCTCCGAGGTATAGTGCCCCCAGTGCATGGAGTTCCACGCCGCGCCGTAGGGATAGAACTGGAAGAAGAGCTGATACTTGCCGAACGCATAGCAGAAGCCGTTCGGGTCGTTCATCCAGCCGACGGGCGGCATGACGTGATAGGTATGACGGTATCCTTTGTTGACGGATGCGAGACTGTGTACGATGTACGAATCTGCGACGTTCGTCGCATTGGCATTGCCTGTCTGCTGTTTGGGTTTCATGTTGCTCCCGGATCACTCAATATGAGTAAGTGAATTGTTTGAGATCTGTGAAGGTGACGCCGCCGTCCTCCGAATACAGCTTGACGGCTCTCCCGCTCACGCCGTAGATGCGCACGGTGAGCGCGGCCTGCCCGTCGAGATAGAGGATGCCCACGGAGCCCTCCTGCACATAGGTGAAGGTGTAGGCCGTTCCCGCTTGAAGGGAGACGGGCACCGAGGTGATGGGCGTCGTGCCGAGGTTGAAGGAGAGCGTCATCGCCTGCTGCTCGGGCGAGAAGGAGACGAGCTTGTAGCGGTCCTTCCTGCCGTTGTAGTCGAAGGCGAAGCCGAAGTCGCCCGTGCCCTCGAAGGTGAAGCTGCCCGTCACGACGTAGCGCTCCTGGCAGGTGAAGCTGTCCACATACTCGCCCGCGTCGGGGGAAACTTCGCTCTTGGAGAGCAGTGTGCGCTGAATGTCCGCCGCAAGGTAGACGTCGAGGGGCGCGAGAACGATGCCGTCCTCCGTCTCGACCACCTTCTGCGCGACGAGGTTGCCCGCCCATGCCTTGACGTCCTGCGTCGAGGAGGGAGACTCCGAGCGGCGCGCCCAGCCCACCATGTAGGTGTCCTCGCCGTCCGTCACCGACTTGGCGGCGTAGAAGAGGTGCCCGTCGAGGGGCTTGGGCTCGGCCTCGTACACGCCGTAGCGCGTGTCCGCCGAGGTGTACCAGAGGACGCCGTCCTGCGCGGAGAAGGTGAGGTACCACTTGTCGCCGATTTGGAAGGTGTCCGAACACTCGAGGTTCCACACGTCGCCCACGATCTCCTCGGGGTTGGTGAAGATGACGCCGCCGTACTGCGGGTCGCTCAGATCGCCCTTCAAGGTGTATTTTATCACCCTGCCGATGTCGTTCTGCGCCGCCGTGACGGTGAGCGTGATGGTGTCCGTCGCCTCGTCGTAGTAGGCCTGCGGGTCGCGGAAGTCGTTCTTTTGCCCGAGTTCCGCGGGAGGTTGGATCTCCCAGCCCGCCTTCTTCTCAAAGGACGTGGGGCTCGTGCCCTCGGCGACCATGATGGTCTCGTGGATGTCGCGGCCGTCGTTGTGCCCGGTGTAGAAGAGGTAGTACTTCTCCCCCACCTTGACGACGGACCCCGTGCCCACCCACGCGTCCTGTTCGGAGCCGCGCGAGGCCTCGAGAATGGGCTCCTGCACCTCTTCAAAGGTGACGAAGTCCTCCGTGGTCGTAAGGTACAGCGAGTGGTTGTAGGAATCGCCGCCCTCCTTCAGATAGTAGATGTAGTAGACGCCGTCCTCGTAGTAGGGCATGGGGTCGCCCACATAGGGCTGGTCGCCGTCGTCCTCCTCGGGGAGGAAGAAGTGGCTGTAATCGTAAGCCTCCTCCATCGCCCCCGCCGTACGGTAGGGAGAGAAGTCCTTGTCGTGCTCGTCATGATCGACGGTCGGCTCCCCGCCCCCGCCGCAGCCTGCGGCAAAGCAGAGTGCGAGCGCGGTGAGGACGGCTGCCGTGATGAGATGTCTCTTTTTCATGCCTTGTCCTCCCCGTAGAGTTCCGCCCGCGTGGGCATGGCGGGGATGGCGCCCTCGCGCGAGACAACGATGGTGGCCGCACGGTTGGCGGTCTTGAGCATTTCCGAAAGGTCCTCACGCGAGAGCTCGATCCCCTTTTCAAGGATGAGCGAGAGGATGGTGCCGATGAAACTGTCGCCCGCGCCCGTCGTATCGACGACGGGAGAATTGAGGTCGGTCGGCTCCCATGCCTCCGTGTCCTTCGTATAAGCGGCCGCGCCGCCCTTGCCCTTGGTGACAAAGACGAGCTTGACTTCGCCCTTCATAAGGCTTCGAACGGCCTCTTTCTCGTCCTCGATGCCCGTGATGTCGAGCAGCTCCTCATCGCTCACCTTGACGATGTCGGCAAGGGGAAGAAATTCGCGCACGACGCGCAGGAGTTCCTCGGCGCTCTCCCAGAGGTTGTAGCGGAGGTTGGGGTCGAAGCTGACGAGCGCGCCCGCCGCCCGCGCCCGCTCGATGGCGACGACGTGGGCAAGCCGCACGGGAGCGTCGCACAGGTCGACGCTGCAGAAGTGCAGGATGTCCCCCTCCTTGAAGGGAATGGTGCGCACTTCCTCCTCTTCGAGCAGCATATCCGCCGAGGGATTTCGGTAGAAGGAGAAGCTCCGCTCGCCGCGCTCGTCGCGGGCGACGAAGGCGAGCGCCGTGTTCGCCTTGCCCGTGCGGAAGACATACTGCGTGCCGACGTTCTCGCTCGCAAGGGTGTTGGCAAGGAAGTTGCCGAAGGGATCCTTCCCCAATTTGGTGATGACGCTCGCGGGGCAGCCCAGCCGTGCCGCGCACACCGCGACGTTGGCAGGTGCGCCGCCCGCGTTCTTGCGGAAGGTATTTGCAAGCTCCAAGACGCCCGGCTCCTGCGCCGTAAAGTCGATGAGCATTTCCCCGATCGCATAAAGGGTGTTCATGGTATCCTCCTTATTCCCCGCCCTTGCGGGCGGGGACAGCCGTTAGATGAGTTCGCTCTGCAGGACGGTGATCTCGGAGACTTCGATGACGACGTCGCCGATGGCCGCGAGGGCCGCCGAACCGAACTGGAAGAGCATTTCGTAGTCGCTCTCACCGATGGGCGCGTTGGTGGTCGTGTACTCGAGGGTGACTTCCTCGGTGCCGATGGATACGCCGTTCTCACGCACGAGAAGGCCGCTGTCCCAATCGATGGCGTTGAGGTCGTGCACATAGAAGTTGAACGTGACGGGCGCGCTCGCCTTGATCTTGATGCGGAAGGTGTAGTAGGAGTTGCCGGGAAGCACGAGCGGGTTGGCCTTGTAGCCTAAAACGAGCTTGTTGTGCCAATCGGCCTCGCCCGCCTCTTCGATGTGGTAGACGAGCTTGCCGTCCTCGACGTACATGGTGCCGATGCCCAGCTGCGATGCGCTGTCGTCCGAGCCGTTGAACACTTCGTAGGGCTTCTCTTCGTTGAGTTCGTTGGAAGAGCCTGCGCCGAAGAGGAGGAACCTGTCGAGGAGCGTCCTGTCGGTACGCTTGTCGCCGTCGAGACGGTAGAACACGAGATCGTCCAGCGTCAGAACGTTGGAGGTGACGCCCGCCTCGGGGTTGCCGATCTGGAAGCGCAGCACGGGGTCGGAGGCGATGCCCGCCTCTGCCGTGAACACGCCCGTCACCTCTTTGGTCTCGCCCGCCGCAACGGAGAAGGAGTTGAAGTTGGCGCGGACGCCCGCATCCCTGCTCTCGACGAGCAGTTCGCCCGCCTGCGCACTCTCTGCGGTAACTTTGAGCGAATAGCCGTACTTTGCGCCCTCTTCGATGACGACGTTTGCAAGGGAGAGGTCGACTTTAAGGCTCCACACGCCGCCCGCGCCCTCGTCATGGTAGGAAGCGATGTCCACTTTCGCGGCGCCGTCCTCTGCGGAGACGGAAGCCGCCGCACCGTCGCCCGCCTGCGTCGTGACGGAGGAGGCGTCGGCGTCGAAGGCCTGAGAATAGAGGTCGACGCGCGTCTCGGTGCCCGTCGTGCAGTAGAGCGCGATCTTCTCGATGGAGAGCGAGAAGGCGTCTGCCGAGGTGTCGGCGGGGTTCTCGGGATTGGGGGTGATCTTGCCCATGTGAAAGCGAAGGTCAAGGGCGTCCGTCATGTTGTCCTCGCCGAGGGTGAACTTGGCGGAGAGTGCCTGCGTTTTCTCCCCCACCATGAGATTATACCCGCCGCCGATACCCTTCCAATCATCCGTGGAGGCATCTTCTGCGATGACGTGCATATAGGTGGGCACGGTGGACTTCGCCCAGACGAAGAGCTCGTAGTCGCCCGCGACGGGGTTCTCGATGACCTTGTTGAGCGTCACGCTGCCGTCGCCCGCCGTCCCGAGGGAGGCGATGTCAAAGACGTATGCGCCCTGTCTGAGTTCGGCAGTGCCGTCGACGCTCTCGTCGATAGAGGCCGTCCAGCCGCGCTTGTCGCTCTCGGCGGGAGTGACGTCGGAGAAGTCGAAGGAATAGAGTTCCTTGGCCTCCGCGGCCGCCCGCGTGACGGTGAGGGTGCAGTATGCGTTGCCCTCCGCGCCGTCCGAGTCGACGACGGAATAGATGAGTTCATAGCTGCCGGGCATGGAGGGCGTCGCGACGCCGTCCGTGAAGGTGAGGTCGGGAATGGACTCCACCGTGACGCTCGCCGTGAGGTCGCCGTCCTCCGCGTCGGAGGCGGTGACGCCCTGAAGGGCGTCGAATTCCTCGCCTGCGACGGTGGTCGCCGTGTTTGCGACGCCCGAGATGACGGGCGCGACGTTGTCCTCGTCGTCAGTGCCCGCGGGGGTGCAGCCCGCGAGGGCACCGAGCGAGAGCGCGGATGCAAGGAGCAATGCAAATGTCTTTTTCATGGCGTCACCCCTCAATTCTCGGCGACGTACCTGTCGTAGGCCGCCTGATACACCTTCTGGACTTCATTCAGGCCGACGCGCGTGCTCTGAACTTCGGTCTTGAACGCCTCCCAATCGGCATCGGTGAGGCCGCCTCTCAGCCAGGTGATGAGGTGCTGGTTGATGTAGTTGACGATGTTGGTCTCGTAGAGGGTGAGCGTGTTGAGCTCCTCCTGCGTGAACTGAAGGTTGGGAACGGGCTGCACGCCTTCGGGAACGAAGGGCGTCGCGTACGCTTCGAGGCGCTCGAGGCGCAGCTGGGCGCGGGGCTCCATGTGCACGACGTTCTCCCATGCGTAGTCACTCAAATAGCAGATGCCGAGGGGCGCGTTCTCGAGGCGCAGCTCGTCCGCCGTCTTGCCTTCGGGCAGCTCCTTCTGCACGAGCATGCCGTTCTCATCGGGCTCCTCCTCATACACGATGCCGATGGGACCGTAGTTGATCTGCGCGGAGATCATGGGGTCGTAGTAGCGGTCGAAATAGGTGAGCAGCACTTCGACGTTGGGCGTGCCCGCGAAGATGACGACTTCGCCCGTGCCCACTTCGGGGTTGTTGGAGACGCACACCGTCTGGTCGCCGTTGGGGCCGACGAGGGGCTCGCAGACGACGTAGTTCTCGGGGTTGCTGACGACCGTCTCGCTCTCCCACCAATAGAACGCGCCGTAGAGCTCAGTGCCCTTGCCGTTTGCGAGGAAGTTATCCTGCGTCTGCTCGAAGGAGACCTCGTCGATGAGGCCCTTCTCCACCCAGCCGTTGATGAACTGCGTGGCTTCCTTGAAGCGGTCGTCGAGCACCGTGTAGGTCACCTTGCCGTCAACGATGACGCGGTGGTCGGTGTTGTCGTTGAGACCGAACATGCCGTAGAGGTCGCACTGATTGCCCTGCCAGTTGTTGTAGACGAAGGTCATCGGGCGCTCATCGTTCTGGCCGTTGCCGTTCATGTCGTTGTTGAGGAAGTAGGTGAGAAGGCTCTCCATCTGCGCCGCGGTGAGACGGATGCCGTCCTTGACGTCCTCGGCCGTGAGGCCCGTGACTGCGCCCGCTTCGATGGCCTCGAGCGTCCAGTTCTTGTTGAGGAAGAGAAGGTTGGGGTTCTGAAGAAGGCCCATCTCCTCGACGCGGGGAAGGGAATAGATCTTGCCGTCCTCGACGTTGGTGATCTGATTGCGGATGTCGGGGCGCTCCTCCAAGATCTTGCTGAAGTTGGGCATGTACTCCAAATAGTCGCTGATGGGCAGCAGCACCTTTCTCGAGGCATAGCGGATGATCTCGCTCGCGCTCATGCCGGCGTGGTAGATGGCGTCGGGGCGGTTGTTGGTGTTGCTGAAGATGAGGTTCTTCTGCTCCGCGTAGATGGACTCGGAGACGTTCTCCCACTCGACGAAGACGTTGGTGTCCTCGTAGAGCGTCTGCATGATGTCCATGTCGTTGTAGTCCTTCGCGGACGCGTTCTTGGACGAGTAGATGCGGAAGGAGATCTCCTGCGCGCCCGTCTCGTTGAGGATGGGTGCGGAAGTGTCCTCCCACTGGTAGCCGTAATTTTCGACGAGCGCCTCCACGGAGTTGCTCTCGCGGTCGTCCCCGCCGCCGCAGGCGGTGAGGGCAGTAAGGGCGAACATGGCCGCGCAGCTAAGCGCGATCGCCGCAACAGTTTTTTTCATCATAATTCTCCTTGTCAAAAAATATTTCTTAGTCCTTGAGCGAGCCGACCATGACGCCCTGTGCGAAGAACTTCTGCACGAAGGGGTAGATACAGAACACGGGAAGGCTCGAGATGATGACCGTGACGTACTTGAGCTGGTTGGCAAGGCGGAACTGTTCGAGAATGGTCTCGCCCGAACCGCCCGTCGTCGACTCGGAAGCCGTCAGGATCTCCTTGAGCACGAGCTGCAAGGGATAGAGATTCTGGTCGGTCAGGAAGATCATGGCGTTGAAGTAGCTGTTCCACTGCCCCACCGCGTAGTAGAGCGCGAGCACCGCCACGATGGGCATGGAGAGGGGCAGGATAACGGAGACGAAGAGGCGCAGCCTGTTCGCGCCGTCGAGCTCGGCCGCCTCGATGATGCTGTCCGGAACGCCCGTCTGGAAGAAGGTCTTGGCCATGAACAAATTCCATGCCGAGACCGTTCCCGGAAGGATGATGGAGAGCGGGTTGTCGAGCATGCCGAGATCGCTGACCACCTTGTAGAAGGGGATGAGGCCGCCGCCGAAGAACATCGTGATCGTGAAGAAGATCATGAAGAATCTGCGGAAGGGCAGCGTCTTGCGGGAGAGCGCCCACGCGGCCGTCACCGTAAAGACGACGGAGAGGATGGTGTAGGCTGCCGTGTACCAGATAGTGTTGCCGTAGCCGATCCAGATGTCCGTCCGCTCGAAGCAGCGGATGTAGCCCGTGAAGTCGATGTCGACGGGGAAGAGATACACTTTGCCCGCGAGGACGGCGTCCGCACTCGAGAAGGAGGCGATGACGACGAAGTAGAGCGGGTAGACGACGATGATCGCAAGGAGCGCCAGAATGATGTAGACGATCGCGTAGTAGACGCGGTCCCCTTTGCTCTCCTTGACGTGGTGTTTTTTCTGCTTTTCGTGCCTCTGCACGCGCTCGGAGATGTTTTCTGTTGCCGTAGTCATGATTCCACCTCCTCAGAAGAGCGAGTTCTCGGAGAACTTGCGCGAGACCGTGTTCGCAATGACGAGCAGGACGAGGTTGATGACCGAGTTGAACAGGCCGACCGCCGTCGCATAGCCCTGGCGGAGGTTCTTGATGCCCTGCTTGTAGACGTAGGTCGCGATGATCTCACTCGTCTCAAGGTTGCCGTCCGTCTGCATCAGGAGCACCTTCTCGTACCCGACGCCCATGAGCCCGCCGATGGACATGATGAGCATGACCGAGACGATGGGTGCGATGGCGGGGAAGTCGACGTGCAGCACGCGCTGGAAGCGGGAAGCGCCGTCGATGGTGGCCGCCTCATGCTGCGCCGTGTCGACGCCCGAGAGCGCCGCAAGGTACACGATGGAGCTCCACCCGAAGTCCTGCCAGTTGCTCGAAAGGATGTACATGGGACGGAACGCTCCTGCCTCCAGGAAGAAGGAGTAACGCTCCCCGCCCGCGCTCTCGATGATGTTGTTCACGAGCCCGTAACGCCCGAAGAACAGGTACAGCATACCGACAAGCACGACGAGTGAGATGAAGTGCGGCCCGTTGAAGAGCGTCTGCAGCACCTTGCTCAGCTTCTTGTTCTTCGTGGAGTTGAGCATGAGCGCCACGATGATCGGGAGCGGGAACCCGATGATAAATCCCAAAATACACAAAAGGAACGTATTCCCCATCAGATCCCAGAATACATAGTTTCCGAAAAATTCTTCGAAGTTCTGAAATCCGATCCAATACCCGTGCAGGATGGAGTCGCCCGGCATATAGTCCTGAAATGCGATCAGAAGACCGTAGATCGGGATATATGCAAAGATGAAGGTGACGACCACCGCCGGGATCAAGAAGAGCAGATACGTCCAGTTCCGCTTGAAGTTGCGCGCAAAGTCCGTCTTTTTGAACTTCGTCCATAAGCCTTCCTTTGCGCCCTGTCCGACTTCCGCGACCGCCTCGGCCGCCGCGCCTGTCCCGGAGATCTCCTCCGCAGGCAGATCGGCAGCTTCGGCATCACGGAAAAGCCTCTTCGCCATACGCTTACCTCCCTTATCTTTGTTTTGAAACACCCGCTGTGTTTCTTGTATTCCCATTATACCGTTATGTGAAAATCTGTCAATATTTGCGAAAAAATCTCTTGGAATTTTTTACATTTGCCCAAATTCTGTGCAGGAATTTTGACAAAAAGCAAAATAAATCTTGACAAACCCATAAAGTGTGCTATAATCGAACCGAGGGGAAACCATTATGGGAAAAAAGGACCGCATCACGGTGCAGGACATCGCGGACGCGCTCTCGCTTTCGCGCAACACCGTCTCCAAAGCGCTCAACAATCAATACGTCCCGCCGCGCACGCGCGAGCGGGTGCTTGCGGCCGCCATCGAGATGGGCTACAAGAGCTACAGCACCGTCGCCTCGACGGACATGGACAAGAAGCACCTGCGCATCGTGCTCATCACGTCCAAGCACCTCATGACGATGACCTTCTTCATCCAGCTCGTGCGCGCCATCGAACTGAGGCTGGACGAGATGGACAACGTCGAGCTTCTGCAATTCACCGTCTCCAAATCGTTCTTCTTCGACCGGCTTGTGGACTATCTGCACGAAAACGCGGTGGACGGCATCATCTGCATCGAGCTGTTCGGCGCGGACTATGTACCCCGCCTCATCGCGCTGGGCTTCCCCACCGTGTTCTTCGACTTCCCCATCTATCTCTCCGTCTCGGGAAACTACGACGTCGTCCTGCCCGAGAGTTTCACCTCCGTCAAGAACTTCTGTTTGACGCTCATCCGCGAGCGCAATATCCGCTCCCTCGGGTTTGTGGGCGACTACACCCACTGCACCTCCTTCTACGAGCGCTTTCTCGCCATGCGCGAGGCGCTCTTCCTCGCGGGCATGGAGTACGACGCCGACTGCTCCTTCATCGAGAAGGACTCCTTCCCCTACGGCGACCCCGAGGAGCTGGCGCGCGCCCTCGCCCATACCAAGATCCCCGAGTGCTACATCTGCGCCAACGACACCATCGCCGTCAGCGTCATCCGCGCCCTGAAACTGCTGAGAAAGCGTGTTCCGCGCGACGTCATGGTGGCGGGGTTCGACAACCTGCCCGAGGCAAAGAACTGCGACCCCGCGCTCACCACCTTTAATGTGGACAAGACGGGGCTGGGACGAAAGCTTCTCGATGTGCTGCTCGCCCGCATCGGCCGCCCGCGCGAAAAATCGCAGGTCATCTACCTGCAATCCAAGCAAATTCTGCGTCAGACGACGTAAGCTGAACTATTTCTTATCCTTATAAATTGAAAAAGATAAGATAAAATATCTTAAGGGGAAAAGACTTGTCAAACGAAAAATACACAATTAACCAGATTTTTGAGATATTGCGAAATAATGACAGGCACGAAGGAGTAAAGTTGCTCTATTTGTACCATTACAATAAAATGTATAGTATAGCATTTACTTTTATCCCCAAAGAAGACATATGTCAAGATATTATACATAATGTTATACATAAATTACTTTTATTAGATCTAAACAAGCTACCAACCCGAAATGAGCTATCATGGCTTTATTCGGTGATAAAAAATGAAGCAATGGATCATTTTAGAAGGACTAAATCAACTGTAAACATTGAAGATATATATCCAATATATGAAGAGAAAAGAATATCTGATTTCGTTGATATGGATGGATATTTTTCCATGATACGGGGATTGAATGAAGCTCAAAAAGAGATTGTTACTTTAAAGGTGCTGGGCGGTTATACTCATAAAGAAATCTCTCAAATGCTTGGAAAACCCATAGGCACGGTTCAATGGATCTATAGTATGGCGGTAAAAAAGTTAAAGAAACTTTTGATTTCTCTTATGAGCTTGTTTGTAATGTCTATTACAGGCGCAATCATAACAATCATAAAGTGCGTTGAGTCGATAACTTCTGAGACGAATGGTTCGGGAGATGTTGTAGAATCTCAGCTTAATGAATTTTTGTTCGATTTGTGCCTTTCGAGCTCTATTATATTTTGTCTTTTTGTAGCAATTTGCTTGATTTCTTTTTTTCTTATTTTTGTCTTTTCTTATAAAATACCAACAAAAGGAGATAGAAAAAACGTCTAACTGTAAAACCCCATTACAGGAGGCGTTTACCCATGCAGCATGTTTTTTAGAGTGCATGTAACTTTTTAGTAATATTTTAAACATTTGAAAGGAGGGAATTAGTATGAAAATAAAACAAATGGTTTGCCTTGCGCTCTGTCTCGGCTTGTGTTTAGCCTGTAATTCGGGAACAATATCCACGGCTAGTGCTGCTGTAATTATTGATGATGAAAAAAATTTTAAAGTCATCCAACCATACGATTATACAACAAATTATTCCAAAGTCGATGGTATCTTGTATGAAACTCATGGAGAGGGTCTTAATAAAGAAACTCTCATCAGCAAAATGGAAAAAAATAATATTTCTGATGTAACTATACAATTTGAATTAAAAGAAAAGTTTTATGAAACGGAAACATATCAGGGAATAAAAAGTAATAGAGATAGTTATCTTAATCATTACGATTATCTTCAAGATTTAAGAGATGCATGTAATGAATTCTATCGATCCCAAATAAAAAATATGGGACAAGACTTTAATTTTTCGCACGATGACTATTATTCAAGTTTTTATGATATTTCAGAACATGTGTTTAAAAATGAACACCCTTATAATGCATTAAAAAAAATTACTGAAATTGACAAAATTGAGAATGTTATTGTTAGCGAAAAGCACGAAGATGTTGCAGATGGATGGTTTGGATCATTTTACGATGAAACGGTAAAAACAATAAATGCAGTCAAGTCTATAACGAAAGATTCACGTCTTTTAACAGGAGAAGGAATAAAAGTAGGTGTTTCCGAAGTCGAAATGGAATCGGTTAAAATAAACTGTGCAAACCATAGTAATTTTACTCTCGACCCCAGTTTAGGCTCAGGAGGAAACAGTTGTGAGAGCCATGCCCACTTTGTGCTCTCTGCAATAACAAGTATGGCTCCTGATGTACAACTCTATGGAGCTGATTCTACTAATAGTGGTATAAATTGGCTTATTCAACAAAATGTTTCCATTATAAATTGTAGTTGGGGTAGCGAAGCAAATTTAGGTCAATATTGTTCTAGAGAAAAATATTTTGACACTTTAGCTTTGGATAATGACGTTATCTTTGTTTTTTCCGCAGGCAATACTTCTAGTATAAATACAGATAATCAATTAACTTGCCCTAAGTCAGCATACAATATCATTACTGTCGGGGCGACAGATAGCGACGGTCAACAAGTAGCTAGTTATTCCTGCTACAAAACTAGTGCAAATATAGGGAAGCCTAATTTGATCGCTAACGGTACCCCACATTTGCTTGGTTCAGGAGTAGGAAATACTTTTCATCTCGATCAGGGAACCAGCTATGCTGCTCCACTAGTAACCGGGGCAATAGCAATATTGCAAAACGGCAGTGCAGCTTTGGATTTTATTGCTGCGTCGGCGACATTAGCTGCTGCTGCCAATATGAATAGAATTACTAATCCTGAAGGTAGCAATTATGCAGGGTTTGACAAAAAAGCTGGCGCGGGGATGCTGGATTTAGATAGAGCTCTTTTCTACACCACTGAAGTCCGTTTTGCTAATTTCAGTGTTCCTTCAAATAAAATTGTTGAGGAAGTTGATATTTGGTTATATTCCGGATTGCCATTGAAAGTTTGTGCGTCATGGTTTGCTCAGCCGGTTGATGGGCAACTTCTCCCGACAATTACCAATTATGACCTACGACTTTTAGATTCTACGGGGAACGTAGTTGCAAGTTCGTCTTCTTCAAATAATAATCAAGAATTGCTTATGTTCACTCCTTCTGTTGAAGGTTCCTATAAGATACAATTGTATATGTCTTCACCGTCGTTAGACCACTTTATTGATACTGGAACTATTTCTTATTCTTATGATTTTGATTCTTATTATGGATAAGGAGCATGATAAAATTGAAAAAGATAATATCTTGTATTTGTCTATCTGTTTTTATGATTTTCGCAATGGCGGCTTGCACCGAATATGCACCTCAGCAAGGTGACTTTGAATTATCTGTTGCGTTGACAAAAACAGAGTTTACGCAAGGCGAAGTAATGGAATATACTGTCAAACTAACGCGAAAGAGCGGACCTTACTTTGAGTTCCAAGGCAGTTCCACGCTTTGTAGTTACTATTTTGAACCGATCGGAAAGGAGCCTGATTTTAATACAACTGACGACATCGTGACGCACAAAATTCCCCAAAATTACCAATATGAGAAAAGCGACAGAATTTTGACCCAATATTATCAACCGGGAGAGTATCTGTTTGCCATTCGTTTTTTTATGCAGAATCTGAGATATGATTTTGAACAAGTGATAACGATAACAACAAAATAGAATGATAAAGAGCGGAGGAACCTCCGCTCTTTTTTACGTATTTGCTCAATTGACCATGCAGCAGTTCACAGAAAAGGAAGTGCGCGAATCCTACGGGCAGGCGTTGCGCATGGAGCCGCAGTGCTCATCTACTATCTGGTACAAAAGATCGTTCTCTTTGATGATCGTATACAATAAACTAAAGTACGACCATTTTCAGCGACAATTTTTCCCGTTGACTTCCGCGAACGCTGTGCTACAATCCCTGCACGAATCCCGAAAAATTCGGAGATTTTCTCGCTTTTTACATAAAAAAGACCCAGCAGATGATATGCACCTCCAAAAGTTGGGCAGACTTTTGGAGGTGCATATCACTACGAGGGTCGGCCAATGTATGGAATGGAATTACGGTCAACTCGGCGGAAGCGCAAAAGCCTATTCCTCTCCTTCAAGCATTGTAGATGAATATGGCAGAAAAACCTCTTTTACCTATAACGGGAAGCGACAGTGCACGAAGCAAGAGCTCACAAAAGGAGCTCTGAAAATGAAAACGGAGCGCACCTATGATGGAGATCTCGTTAAGACGGAGAAGGATGAGGCGGGCGGCACGACGACGTACACCTATAACGACTATGGTTTTACGACGAAGGTCGTTTCGCCAAACGGAAGCGGAAACGAATACTCCTATTCCAACTTTGATCTTTCGAAGGTGACGGCCGTCAAGGACAGCACGGTCAAAAATACGATCAGCTATGCAAGCGGTCGTATCTCCAAGGTCGTTGACGATGAGGTCGAGTATCGCTACAACTATGATGATTTCGGTAAAGTCACAAAGGTGCTCCGCGGCCCCGCGGGAGGCGCGGCTTCCGAGATCAAGAGCGTCACGTATGATGAGTTCAATACGGCAAGCTCCCTTGGCGTCACGAATGCCGTCACAAAGGCATCTGTGGAATAGTCAACGGGTTTGAGAACGAAAGCTATTATGACAAAGCCGGCCGTCTCCTGCAGGTCAAGGAAGGGACAGCGGTCAAAGAAACTTGTACTTATTTGGCTGACGGAACTTTATCTCAGCGTATTGACAATTACAGTGGGACGACGTATAATTATAGTGAAAGCGGGAACAGCATAATCGAGAACTATAAGAAGGGTTCCGAGACGATCCTCATGGTCTCGCACTATGACGACGCAGCGAAACAGAAGCGTCTTGTCTATACGCATTCGGGCAATTCCGATTCCTATACGCAGGAGACGGATGACTTCGGCCGCCTGATGAAGCTTGTGACGCCGCTCGGAACGTACACCTATGCCTACGACGACCTCGGCAGGGTGACGGCAAAGACGCTGAACTCGGGTTCGACAACGGTCGCAAAAGAATGTTATGAATATCTGGATGTGGCAGACAGCGACTATACGAGCCCGCTTCGCAGCAAAGTAACGTATTTGGACGATAACGGCCAAAGCGAAGACTATGCTTACGACGCCAATGGTCTGATCAAGACCTACAGCGGCGGATTTGGCCGCCACGGTTATACTTATGACGGGATGAACCGCCTGACGCGAGAGGACTTGCAGGGGCACAAGACGGTGACGTATTCCTATGATAACGCGGGAAATATCACGTCGAAGAAGGAGTATGTCTACCGTACTGCCCCGCTGAGCGTCATATCTCCCACCAAGACGGTGACATATAGCTATCAGAACGGGCGCATGTCGAGCTATAACGGCGAGAGCTGCGTGTACGATGCGAACGGGAATCCGACGACGTACCGCGGGAAGGCGCTGACGTGGACGCGCGGGAGACTGTTGGAAACGTGCCCTTCGTTGACGTCGCCCAACGTGACGTGGACGTTCACCTACAATGCGGACGGCATCCGTGTGGGGAAGAGTGCACCCGGCGTTACGACGACGTACGGCGTGGACGGCGAGCGCATTGTCTACGAAAAAACGAACAGGCAGGTCAAGCGGTATTTCTACGACGAGAGCGGCGTTGCGGGGTTTGAGTATAACGGACAGAAGTCTATCTTCCGAAAGAACCTGCAGGGGGATGTGGCGGCTATCTACGATATGAGCGGCACGCTCGTCGGCGAGTATGAGTACGACGCGTGGGGAAATCTGTTGAATGATCCGGAGAGTAGTGTGCCCTTTTGGTCCCTTCCGCTACCGACGATGTCACCGTCATTCACGCAAAATTCGGAGAGGGGAAAATCGTCAAGATCGATAAACTCGGCAAATATATCCACGTCGCCTTCTCCGCCGTCGAAAAGACATTCACCAACAGTGCCTTCGAGACGGGATTTTTGAAATTAAAGGCATAAATCACAAACAAACGTTCTTATTTTGCTTGACAAACGTTTGTTTTACGTGTTATAATGCCCTTGTATCGAAGAAGATACGCGCAAAGTGCCCGTGTCGGTGAAAGAAACGAGCGGGCAAGCACCGTTCCCATTGCTTTATGAAGCTTGCGACTCCTCGGCAGATATGGCTTTAACGGACTTGCCCGGCCGGCGGCGGATCGGCCGCGAAGGCGGCATTTTGCACAACAAAAAACGGTACCCGAGCAAACTGTGTCCCCCCGACACTGCAACTCGATTCATTTGCAGCGGTGGCGCACTTGCGCTGCCGAGGCTTGCCACGACGGGTTACAAAGAATGGCTGTTTGGTTGCGCTGTGACTCCCCTTACGGGATAGCGAACGGCAGTCATCACTGTTTATAACGAGCGGCGTTATAGCCGCTTATGGTGGAGGTTCTCGCTTCCACCGATGCTTTTGCTGTCCTCTCATAAGGCGCGCAAAGGCCGTTATAAGCATACCGTTTTTTGGACAAATCATAGAAACCAAGTCCATGGAAAGGTAACGCTTTCTGTGGGCTTTTTTGTTTTATTCGAGGCTATCTTCCCGCTCTTTTCAGCGCGGGTCAGAGATAGAGATAACGACAAGCAGGAGGGACGTTATGAGCAAACAAACGACGATCAGACCGCCATGATCATGAAAACCAAACGGAAAGTAAAGTCGCATTTTGGCAAGCAAACTTTTAGGGCTCCCGCAAAAGATTGCGCAGCAAGATTTTGTGGGAAGAGGAGGCACAACGGAGCATAACGCGCGGCGACGCTTGCGGCGCTGCGTAAAAAGCGAAGTTTGTGCCGACGAAAGTATAGCCCACTATACTTCGTTCCGAAGTTTAGTGGGCTCTGCGAGGCTTTTTAACTCAAAAATAACGGAGGTGAGAATATAAGTTTTTTAGTTTGTCACATGGAGAAGTATCACAAGACGGACATCATCGGCGTCGAGCAGGAGAACGAGCGAGATGAAAACTATCAGGCGGACAACCCGCAAATTGACCCCACGCGCACGCGAGAGAATTATAACATCATCAAGCGGCAGAGGTCATACACGCAATTTATCAATGATAAGATCGCGGCGCTTGACTTGCCTACGAAAGTGCGCAAGGATGCCGTGCTGATGTGTTCCTTCGTCGTCGGTTCGGACAGGGAGTTTTTCGGCAATTTATCGGAAGAAGAGCAGCAGCAATTCTTTGTCGATTGCACCCGTTTCTTTGCAGAGCGTTACGGCGAGGACAACGTCATCTCCGCCGTCGTTCACATGGACGAGACGACTCCACATTTGCATCTGAATTTGATACCGATTGCAGACAGGCGGCTATCTGCAAAAACGCTATTTGACCGCAAGTCACTTCAAGCGTTGCAGACAGACTTTCACTCTGCCGTGGGCAAGAAGTGGGGTTTGCAACGAGGGCGGGAAGGCAGTCAGGCGAAGCATCTGTCCACGGTGGAGTTCAAGGCGAAGAAGATCGTCGAGCAGGCGAGTGATGAAGCCGATCGCCGATTGCAGAATGCAAGGCTTCATGCGAACGACGTTATCGCGCTGGCAAACACTCGGGCGGATCACAAGCTGCAGATGACGCAGTCTCACGCAGACGGAATTGTCGCCGAGGCGCAATCTCAGGCGGACAACGCCAAAGCACAGGCGCAGGGATATCTGGACGGCGTGATCCAATCGGTAGAGAACGAGAAGGCAAAACCCATTCCAAAGCGGAGGCGTCAAGCCGAGGAGGAAATTTCGCTTTTACGCACGGAGAACGAGGCGTTGCGGCAATCAAAGAGTATTGCCGACCGCGACCGCAAGGACTTATTCGAGCAACTGCAAAAGGCAGAACGTGCAGGCAAGGGAAAGGAGCAAGCATTCAAAATGGTGACCGATATGCTCTCCGCCTATCCCAAAGAATTTGATGCGCTGCTGAGCAAGTCGCGAGCAAAGAAATCTGACACGTCGCCGTTCAAATCAAGCGGCTTCGACCGCGGCGGCAAGTAACAACTGAATAAACGAAAACAGGAGGAAAGCGTATCGAATAACGAATGTCGGGGGAAAAGGAGAGGATAAATCAGGAGACGGGCATTTCGGATGCCGCGCTGCGCTCGCTCGCAAGAACATTGCTTCCCGCGATCAGGGAGTATTTATCATCCGATGAGGGCCGCAGAGACTACGCCGAATGGCAGAGAGCGCACGGGAAGCCATAAAAAGAGGCGTCGCAGCCATTTGAGTACATAAGACCGCATAATCATTTTTGGAAGAAACAACCGATGCGGCAGTAAAGGAGAGTGTTTTATTATATACACGGTTGCGCCGAATGTCATAAACCCTGAATAACGGCAAAAAGGCGGAGTCCACATGGGCTCCGCCTCTTTTCATTTCGTAAAGTTTTTGAGGTCTTCGATCATAAAAAATAATCCGAACGTCTTGCGAATGATGAAGAAGTTCGAATTATTCCAAAATGGCTGGGGTAGCTGGATTCGAACCAACGAATGACGGAGTCAGAGGCACTC
>ENA-OZYY01000024-OZYY01000024.1-human-gut-metagenome-genome-assembly--contig:-NODE-24-length-34663-cov-5.414846_pt1 | contig 34663 bp, 30 predicted proteins | sample MGYA00243642_ERZ654141 | MGnify/ENA primary metagenome ERZ654141 (study PRJEB26926, sample SAMN06164913) | human gut metagenome | biome: ENVO:00009003; feature: ENVO:2100002; material: ENVO:00002003...
TGTCTCGTGGGCTCGGAGATGTGTATAAGAGACAGCCTTATCACTTTTTTTGTCAAATATCAATATTTCTTTTGTAAAGCTTTTGTAAAGCAATGTAAATCAATATGTGATTGCAAAAATATCGTTATTGATATATAATCAGATACATAAACCAATAGGAGGATATATGCAAAATATGGACTACATACTGACAACCGATAACCTCTGCAAACAATATAAGCATGTAAAGGCTGTCGATTCTATCAATCTCCACATAAAGAAAGGGGATATTTACGGTTTTATCGGACGCAACGGTGCCGGCAAGACCACCACTCTTAAAATGCTTTCCGGGCTTGCAAAACCCACGTCCGGCAGTTTCAGCATATTTGGATGCAGCAAAAGCGAACTGGCATCCGGAGGACTTTTTGCAAAAATAGGGATTCTTATAGAGGAACCGGGATTCTACCCTGATATGTCAGCCTATGACAATCTCAGGATGAAATGCATTCTTATGGGATATAATGACGCGGCATACGCACATGGGCTTTTGGATACCGTAGGACTTGCCGGAGCCGCAAGGCGTAAGGTCAAGACTTTTTCCATGGGTATGAAGCAACGTCTCGGAATCGCCATGGCACTTGTGGGTAACCCTGAGGTGCTTATTCTTGATGAGCCGATTAACGGTCTCGACCCGCAGGGAATTGCCGAAATCCGTAATACTATTCTGAAACTCAACCGCGAGAATGACAAGACAATAATCATCTCAAGCCATATTCTCGAGGAATTATCCAAAATAGCAACGCATTACGGAATAATCGATTCCGGAAAGCTCATAGCCGAGCTTACGCCGGAAGAACTTTCAGGAAAGTGTGAATCCCGGATTGTTATCAAGGTATATGACATGGAAGCTGCATGTAATCTTTTACACAGTATCAACATTCATAAATTCAATATAATCGATGCCAACACCATCCATGTATATGAGCATATCGAAGACAGCTGCCAGATCAACATGGCTCTTTGTAAGGCTGACATTTTCGTGTCGTCAATATGGGTTGAGCAGGCAGGGCTTGAGGAATTTTTCTTCAACATGACAGGAGGTGGCAAGAATGCTTAAAGCTCTCAGAATGGATCTGTACCGTATGGTACGTACCAAATCGACATACATAATACTTGCGGCAATGATTGCTTCATGCGCCATGATGATATGGAGTTTCTATGTCACATCTGCCGCATTCTCATCCGGAATGATGGGCGAGACCGGTGCTGATATGAATCTGGCGGCGCTTATGCCACAGACTGTTGACGGATATTTTGACGCGTTCTTCCAGGGCAATTTTCTTGTCCTTTTTACCGTGATTTTCACCGTAATTTTCTGCGGAGCCGAGTACAAACACGGATATATCAAGAACGTTGCTTCCGTTATATCGAGACGCACAGGTCTGGTGATTTCCAAGCTTATATGCATCTTTATTGAGATAATTGCACTCCATGCGCTTACAGTATTAGGCATAATCATCGGCTGCCGCGGTTTTCTTGACATTACTGAAGTCAATAATGTCCGTGGGGTGGTACTTGAGGTAATCTGGGGAATTCTTATGAACCTGTCAGTGGCTTCCGTTATTATGCTTCTATTCATAATTGCACGAAAGACAACTCTCCCGATGGTTATCGGAATCATATATGTATTGATGGGCAGCACTATATATTCACTTGCTGATCTTATCGTAGAGAAATTATTTAAGATTACGGATTTCTCGGTTGCCGAGTATACCAATATGGGCAATATGCTTTCATATGTTAATTCCACGGCATCGCAGTCCACGCTTATACGTTCGGCAGTCGTTGCCGTTGTATACCTTGTGGCTTCGGCCGTTGTATCATGTATGCTTATGAACAAAAAAGATGTGAAATAGATTTAAAGAAATCAGGCCGTCGGTTCGAGAATGTACCGACGGCCTTTTATAATTATTTTTTCCTTCCGAAAAGACTTTTCTTAACATATTCTTCTTTCCGGTATGATGTCATCTCATATCCTGTCGCTTCTATTGCCGACTTAAGCTCATCTTCGGCAATATCGTCTTCCGAAAGAATAACTGTTTCTTTCTTTGTATGGGAAGAATTTACTTTCTTAACATTAAATTTCTGCCTTATTGTGTCATTGACATGTGCCTCACACATAGAGCACGCCATCTTATCAACACCCAGAGTATATTTGTACATATATGGTATCCTCCTGTATTTTTCTGACTAAATATTATCGCCGCATTCCGTTACGGTCAATTTGTTTTTTTCTCAATAAGCATAAAAAGAACCACACGCTGTTATACCCTTTGCGAGGTCATCTCTGTAACAGTCATCACAGGGATTAAGGCTGTTAACGGTCACATACGGTGTATCAAAAGCTGCTGTGGCATGGATGTAACGGCAGTTTCCGATGTAGATTGCCACATGTCCGGGCCAATATATAAGGTCTCCCATTTCAAGCTGCCTGCACGTTATGTTTTTTACCGGATATTCCGGATTAATCTGTGCATCTCGATATATTATAATACCATTAAACATATAGCTCATAAACGCAAGTCCGGAGCAGTCCATTCCCAATGACGATTTACCGCCCCATCGGTATTGCACGCCATAATATGACATTGCCGCCGATACTATTCCGCGTCTTACTGTCTGCTCGTCACCGTAAGCCATGCGTCTTTTGACAATATACGCACTTCTTACATATCCGGATGCACCGTCCGCCTGTTTTATAAGGGTCCATCCTTCTTTACATTCTTTCAGGACTTTGACAAACGAGCCCTTGATAAGGCTGCCAATTCGATCTGCCCTGACATCCGGAGCATCAAGAACGTCCACATAGGATTCCCTGACAATACAAAGTCCTCCCGTCCAACGTGTAAATTCCTCTTTGGATAATATGCGGATGTCATCCGTTAATATGTATCCGGTATATCCATACCATGTAACAACACGCATCATATTGTTATGTGCGACATCATCCGGCATGACCATCCAGCCCGAAAACACATCATCAACCGTCTCGGTACAATCTTCATTGTATAATCTTGCATATACGGATTTAACAATTGCGTACTTCATGCAAAAATCCTTTTTATTCTATGATATGCCGTTTTACTTAATCTGCTCCATATATGGTTTCATATAATCAAGGACTTTCTGCTTAAGCTCATCTTCATCCTCGTTATCTTTATCCGGAACAGGAAGCCACATTATGTTTCCCGTAGTATTTACGGCAATTCCATCCTCTCCGTACTGCCATATCATGCCACCATAGACGATTTCCGGCTCATTCTTATAATATCCGGTCTCATTATCATCCGCTGACAGAAGTCTTATCTGTGACGCTCTTATGGGAATACCGTTATATTTTCCGGCAAAAGAAAGGTCGCACTCCATTTCGCTCCAGCTAAGTCCGGGAAGCATTTTATTCATGACCGCACGAATTTCATCTTTGTCGAACTCAAATTCATCCGAAACATCCACTTCCGTAATCACTTCCGCCAGCCAGCCGGGCAGCACATACCTCGAATACAGATCCATAATGTCGATACTGCCTCTTCCTCCGGCTCTCACCACAACCGTAAGCATAATGGCACCGGCAATGACCATGCCGATGCCAATCCATGTGCATACTATAATGACAAAAGCCCCGATGACAGCCATAAGAATCGATGCGGCGATAAGCGCAATACGCCTGTCATCGCTCCGTATCTGTTGCACTATCATGTTCCATGCCCTGTCTTTATCCATAATTCTCCTTAATAAACTTAAACAGTTCATCCATCTGCTCATCTGTTCCTATTGATATTCTCAGATAATCGTCTATTCTCGGTGCATCAAAATGTCTCACATAAATTCCCGCATTTCTTAAATCGTCAAATATCTTCGCTCCCGGTATGGACTTGTGCTTTGCAAATATGAAATTTGCTCCGGAAGGCAGACATTCAAATCCAAGCTCTGTAAGTGCTTTCACCGAACGTTCCCTTGTTGCGGTAACCTTACGCGTAATTTCCTGATAATAGGAATCATTCTCAACTGCTATCGTTCCGAGTTCAATCGACGGACGGTTAAGCGTATATGAGTTTACCGAGTATTTGACATCGTTAAGTGCTTTGATAATGCGCTCACCGGCGATGGCAAATCCTATTCTGAGTCCCGCCATTGAACGTGACTTTGAAAATGTCCTGACAACGATGAGATTCTCATATTCGTCAAGGAGCTCAAGAGCTGATCTTCCTGCAAAATCAACATAAGCCTCATCCACGACCACTATCGATTCCTTGTTGTGGTCAAGTATATCCCTGATAAAATCAAGATCCCTGTATATTGATGTCGGGGCGTTCGGATTGGCGATTACCACTCCGCCGTTATCTTTGTAATAATCTTCGGCGCGTATCATAAAATTCTCATCAAGTGCCGGTCTTTCATACGGTATTCTGTAGACATCGGCCCACACACTGTAGAAAGAATATGTTATATCCGGAAAAAGGATTGGTTTGTCCGAATTAAAAAAAGTCATAAATATCATAGAAAGCACATCATCCGAACCGACACCCGGAAAAATCTGACTGCTCTTAACTCCGTAAAGTCCGGCAAGAGCGTCAATCAGACTGCTTGCTGCCGGATCCGGATAAAGCCTCAAAAGATCCATGTTCATCTTCGCCGCTGCCTCACAGACTGCCGGTGCCGGCGGATATGGATTTTCGTTAGTGTTTAATTTGATAACATTCGTATTTTTCGGCTGTTCACCCGGAACATACGGCTCAACCGTGCGGATATTTTTTTCCCATTCTCTCATGATTCACCTCTTAGTCTGTAAGTCCGAATTCTTCGGCAAGTTTCTTAAATTGCGGAAGGGAATTCGTTATAGTATCATATGATACACAGTAAGCAATTCTCACAAATCCCGGACACGCAAATGTACTTCCCGGAACTATAAGGATGTTATATTTCTTCGCTCTCTCGCAGAATTCCTTATCATCTACAGGCGTCTTCACAAACATGTAAAATGCGCCCTCCGGCTTAATGCATTCAAATCCGAGTTCCAAAAGTCCCTTATATAATGTTTCCCTGTTACGGTTATATGCAGCTATATTCTCTGATACATCAACATCAACGCATCTGCCGATAACTTTCTGCATAAGTGACGGTGCATTAACGAATCCGAGAATTCTTGTAGCCACATTACATGCCGTCTTAATCGTTGCCGAATCATCGAGTGCATCAGGTATTACAAGGTATCCGATACGTTCACCCGGAAGTGAAAGCGACTTACTGTATGAATATCCGACAACGGTGTTGTCGTAGTATTTCGTAAGATACGGAACTTCCACTCCGTCGTATGCAAGTTCCCTGTACGGTTCATCCGAGAAAAGAATTATTACCCTGTCGTATTCTTTCTGCTTGCGCTCTAAAATCTCTGCCATCTTCTTGATCGTATCTTCTGAATATACAACTCCGGTAGGATTATTCGGAGTGTTTACGATAACTGCCTTGGTCTTAGGCGTTATCATTTTCTCGAATGTATCAAGATCCGGCTGGAAAGTAGCGGTATCAGGCGGTACAACCACAAGCTTCGCATCAACATTGGCGGCATATGATCTGTATTCGCCGAAATAAGGTGCAAATGCAATTATCTCATCACCAGCGTTGACAACCGCCTTAAATATAACATTAATTCCGCCTGCCGCACCGACTGTCATAATTATATTGGTTTCATCAAAATCCGTTCCGAAACGTCTGTTGAGTGATGATGCCACAGCCGCTCTTACGTCCTCGTATCCCGAATTACTCATATATCCGTGAAGTACTGTCGATTCTTCCTCATCTACAAGTGCTTTGATTGCTTCATTAACCTGGGCAGGAGCCGGCACATTAGGATTACCGAGGCTGAAATCGTATACATTCTCTGCTCCGTATATTCCTGCAAGGCGCTTGCCTTCCTCAAACATCGCTCTGATAACCGAGCTGTTGTTAACCAAATCTATCATTTTATCAGATATCATATATGCTTCCTCCTGTTGTCTGATTTAAGTTAAGTATATTCCCTGCGGTTTTATAAAACAAGTATTTTATTTTTGTTTTTGCTTAATTCGGTTATATGTGTTAGAATTGTCTCGATTTCAGAAAGATATGAGGATATTATAATGAAAAAAATTATCACAACAATATTAGCCTCGCTGGCTCTGTGTGCTGTTTTCACATTATCGGCGGACATAACATCTGCTGCGGATGCTGTGGAACTCACACCGGAATATGCCACATCAAACGGCGCGTCCGTATATGATATGACGGGCGGTTCCTACGATACGATGTCCACATTCAACTCGGGTGATACGATAACAATAAGTTCGTCCACACCGATTGCACATCTGTACATCGCATGGAATAACAAAACCGTCTCTCCATGGACACTGACACTTGAAGACGGTTCTGCACAGGAGTGCGGTACAAACGGTTATCTTCATGAATATGTGAAACTTGACAAGCCGTCAACCAAGGCAGTCATCAATATCAAAGCTGATGGCATGAAAATATGCAAATTATATGCTTTCGGAGAGGGCGATGTCCCTTCGTGGGTACAGCAATGGAATCCCCCATGCGATGAAGCTGATATTCTGCTCGTCTCAACCCACGCGGACGATGAACAGCTTTTCTTCGGCGGAATCATACCGTATTATGCCGGCGAGCTTGGTCTCAAGGTTCAGGTAGCCTATTATACCAATTACTGGAATGGTGCCAACATAAGGGAACATGAGAAGCTTGACGGTCTCTGGACTGTCGGTGTTCGCAACATCTCCGTAAACGGTGATTTCGATGATATATATGCCACTTCGCTCGAAGCTGCCAAAGAAGTTTACAGTTACAATGACACAGTTGCTTTCATGACGGAACTTATCCGCCGCTTCAAACCTCTCGTCCTGGTCGGTCAGGATCTTAACGGTGAATACGGTCACGGCGGCCATATGATAACATCCGCTGCGATATGTGATGCCGTAAACGTGAGTGCAGATGCCGCTTCATATCCCGAATCGGCCGATAAATACGGAACTTATGATGTTCCGAAGACTTACCTGCACCTCTATCCCGAGAACCAGATTAACCTCGACTGCCGCAGGGCTTTATCCAGATTCGGCGGCAAAACAGTCCTTGAGGTTGCCGCTGACGGCTATCTGCAGCATGTTTCACAGCAATGGTGCTGGTTCTATGTATCGGATGATTACCAATACAGCTGTGCCAAATTCGGTCTCTACCGTTCAACCGTAGGTGCGGACACCGGCAATGATATTCTTGAAAATGTGGTGACATACGAGGAACAGGCACGCATCAAGGCTGAGGAGGAATCCTCCCGTCAGGCTGAATCGGAATCGGAAAGCATCGCACAGTCCATCGCAGAATCTGAGGCTCAAAGCGAGTCCGAGTCAGAAAGTGCGGCAATCCTGGCAGAGCAGAAAGCATCTTCCCGCTCCCGCGCGATAATAACTGTAGTAATTGCCGTTGTGGTAATTGTTATCCTGTTGTTCGTATATATTATAGTTAGAAATAATTTAAGAAATTCACGCAGAAGAAAGAAAAGAAAAATCCGTTAGTTTCATATACTGTAATCTTTAAGTTTCTGCCTTTTGGCGGCGTAATCCGGACAGTATCGGGAAACCTCATCCCAGAATTCTTTGGAATGATTCATATATTTTCTATGGCAGAGCTCATGTATTATAACATAATCCATGAGTTCTGCCGGCATATAATACAGTCTGTAATTAAAATTCAAATTCCCTTTGGAACTGCAGCTTCCCCACCTGGTCTTCTGATTTCTGACCGTTATCCCGTTATATGTAACATTAATCAGTCCGGCATAGTATGCTGTCCGCTCTGCAAACTTCGCCTTAATCCTGTTATGTTCTTCGGCATTGATTTCCTCCGGTTTCGGAAAAACATGTTCCGACTTACTGTTCTGTTTTGTGATCATTAGATTGTATTTTGTGATAATCCAGTTTTCATGCGCCTTTACAAATGCATCTATCTCAGCTTTACGGCTGTATAACGGTGCGCGCACAATCACTTCGCCGCCCTCTCTTACTTCGAGTGCAAGCGTGCTGCGGCGGGAACGGATAATTTTAATTGGGATGTCTGTCATAGTAGGAATCTCCGGTTGCAATGAATCTTTCCATATTTTATTGTAAGTTCTTTTGATAACCTTTTTATACCCTCTGTGTCATATTCCTCAAGTTCTTTACCCTATCCTTGAAGACGTCAATATCATCGAGCATCTCATATGGTTCGTACTCACCATATGCTGACGGTCTGCTTATTGTTACCAATTGTATGCCCTTTCCCGATACTGCTCTGTTTAATTCATTTACCATATTGCTTAATTCTTTTCCATGTCTTGTTTTTACTGCAATACAGCCCTGTTTATCAAATTCTTTTGCAATCAGATAACACATTTTGAAGCACCTCCCGAAACATATTTTCATTCAATATTTTCCCGTTTTCGTATAATTTTCTTAATTTCAATCCTACATCATCAGGATAATTTTTTTTATACAAATATTTGTGGAGCCAGTTATTTATCTGCCTGTCATAATAAGTATTCATCTGTATCTCTATAGGGTAATGACTATGGTCTAGCTGAAAATATAAATGTACACCTCTATATCCATCATCATTTGCTTTACCTTGTGACATATCAACTATTCTAATCTTGTCTATATTATCGTGATTCAGAATTCCATCATAATTATCGCACAACATACGAAATAGAGTCAGGCATTTCCATTTCCATTCCCATACACGCCATACACGCCTTCTGCTTTGATTCCGTCTGTGTCTTTTCTTTCGCCTCTTCCGCAGCGTACACTCCCTGTTGTGTTTTCTTTGAAGAAAAGACGGACATACATGCCCGCCTTCTCCATGGTTATTTTCTCGTTTTATTTTTTAACTATCGTTTCTATGAATTCAAATTTTCTCTGCGTTTCTTTACGGTAATAATCAATCCCGTTCCGGAAAGAATTGATAGTATAAACAGCCATACAATCGGTGTGTTGTCCCCGGTTTTAGGTGCAGTCACATCCGGCACATCCGGTGTCTGGCTTTCCTGTTTAAAGGTAACTTCTATGGTGTGATCAGTATTCACATCACTAAAGGTGTAGCTTGTGGTTGCTGTCACTTCCGAACCATCCACCTTTACGTCCGCAATATAATATCCTTCGTTCGCCTTGATTGTATATGTAAGCTGACCTGCGGCAGATACCGTTGTCGTGCCACCGGGAGAGATTGTTCCACCGATACCTGCCGTTGCGGTAATCTTGTAGCTTGCTGTACCGCTCGGAGGCGTTATCGGCGCTGTATCCGCCGTAAAACTCCAACTTCCACGGAATACCACGGTTGTGCCGTTTAGGTTGCCGGCATCCCAGCCCGAAAAAGCCCATGTGCCGTTTTTACCATCCTTTTGTGCCTGAATGCGTGTTGTGGAGGTATATTTCTTATCCACAGCCGCCTTCGCCTGTTGCACACTCGAATAGGAGCTGCTATTTAGCGGCAGCGTTGCGCCTGTCGGGAATACAGAGCCCCAATTGTATTGCACCGTATAACTTTTTGTCACCGGCGGCTCGGGGCGTTCCTCAGACCTTTTATAAATATAACGAATCGTCATACCACTGTTCGGGACAGCATTTTCCATCCCCTCCGCTTTAACAAAAGTGTAGCCGTGCAGTTCCTGCGGCGGCTGCCAATCAACCTTTTTGCCTACCGGAACAGTAAAGGTAGTCGGCATGGTGTTTGGAACATCTGTGCCATCCTCCAGCTGATATTGGATGGTGACATTGACATAGCGCTGCTGCTCCGTATCATCATCAGCCAATACCTCGCCTGTCGCATGATCTACAATCTCAAAGCCGATGGTATCGCCGGATTGCAGAATGGCATTCTCCGGAATCGTGTAAACCAGAGAGCAGTTGACAAGGCCGGAATTAAAGTCGCTGCCCTCGTAATCCAACGCACCCTTTGTCCAGAATTTGCTTTTCTCTTTCCAAACAGGGATGTCAAACTCCTGCGTAGTGAAAACCTGCTCCCCATCTGTCGTGACCGCTTTTTCGCCGTTGGAATGTTCCACCCACAGGCGCAGGGTCACAGTCTTCGCTTGGGTATTCGAAAGATTTTGTATAATGGTGCGCAGCTCAACCTGCTGCCCCTTCATGCTGCTATAATCAAAGCTGTTTTTACTGCCGCCGCTTAATAGACGGCTATTCCTGTCATTTTGATAGCTCGCATATGCGGAGGAATTCGCTGCCTCAAAGGCAGAAGGATCTTTTGTGGGATTTCTGTAACCGCCGATATACTTTTTCACCTCAGGAACAGCCACATAAAGCGCAGGGGGATTTGTAATGAGCTGACTCATGACCTTTATGCCCTGTAGCTTGCACACATCGCAAAAATCATTCTGAAAGGTCTCTCGCATCAGACAATCCCTGCTGGAATTATAGGTATAAGGATAGTAGTCAAGATGCGGGCAGGTATAGGTATTACGGAAGCCAAGCAGCTGCTTCCACTTCACTTTCGTGGGATCTTTTGTTGCAGTCATATTCAGTGATGTAGTGTAATTCCACTCATCTACAGGAACAGTGCTATAATTATATTCATCTCCCAGATGGAACAGACCGTGTCCCAGTTCATGCCGCTGGGTAAACGCAGAATATGCGTTTCTCGCTGACGCAACAATATAGTGAATACCATATTGTTTATTATCATGAGAGCCACCGAAATACTCACCGCTATTCGCCAACACAACGAATTGGTTGATATTTTCATACACATAATCATACTGTCTATAATTATGATCCATCGTGTTTTCGTTTGGATGCGTTTCATTAGGAATATGTGCGTCATGAATCTTCTCGATAAACGCAGGGCCTATGATGCGCTCCAAAACATGGTTGCGCCAGTTCCCTTTGTTAGTAGAAATTCCTCCTTTGGCGGTCGCAGCAAAAAATGTGCTGGTACCGCCATAGCCATCCACCGATGCCGTGCAGAGTGCATAGACATTAAAGCGATCCGCCATGCTGCGATATGGCTCTATCTGCAATACCTCCCCCCACAGCTTTTTTACATCCTCGACAAACTGCTTTTGCTGGCTTTTGGTGTAGCCCTCGGCGCAGTACACAATCACCATGTTCTCCTTATCGCTGCGAGGCTTCTGGATTGTATACACCGGTACGGTTACATTTGCATATGCAGGATCCTCAGTGTAGAGGGTACTCATCTCCAGCTGTAGATACTCATCCGTGTTCACATTCCAGTCACCATTCACATCCTCTCGCACAGCGCCGGATATGCCAATGCTGTCATCCGGCGCATCCGGTGCGGAAACAACATAGGGGTCCTGTGCGCTCTGTCCTGTGCCGGATGATACGGTGTAATTTTCCGTATTCAGATAGAAGGCAGGACGAACGCCGTAATATCCCTTATAGGGTGCGTCACGCAAAATATTCCCTTGAGGGGTCACAAATCGCATATCATGGTTACAGGTTGTAATCGGTGTACGCAGCCAATAGTTCCATGCTACACCGCTTCTGTTTTTTGCGATATGGTAGCCGTTCAGGTTATCATTAACCGTTTTGAGCTGCTGAACATCCAGCAGAAAAACTCTATCCCAAATATATTCATAATGGGCACTGTCATACCCATCCGCTACCGTATCAATTGTGGTGTTATAGGGAAGATCAACACCGGCTGCGTCGATATAACCTGCCGTATACTCCGGATGGGAAACGATAGAACGCTGCTTCACCGTTCGAATCGCTCCCAGCTCATCCGAACGAAAGCTGCGAAGGAAGCCCTCCTTTTGGTCATATGCTGCCGTTTTAGGATAGACAGAATCCTCTGTTGGCGGATTTCCGCAAAGCCATTTCACTTTTCCTGCTTCAGCGTTGGAATTGAGCCAAGAACGTATGTTGCTGTCTCTCCAGTGGTTAGAACCAAAATTATCTCTCCAGCTATTGCGCCGGTGCGAGCCTGTTTCGGCATTTTTGTTGGTTTTTGCATCATAGGGCATGTAATCACACAATACTCTATCCGAAAGCATCAATGGCCCATTGCTATCCTTCGCTACACATCGCCACACAATTGGCACTCCCCCATAAGTACCCATCTGAATGTAGTCACCAATTTCGATGGTTGGCTTGTTATCTGCCGCCCTAACCTGCAAAGGGCATAGCACCAAAATTACCGCAAGCAGCAGAGATACCGTTCGTTTGCCATATTTATGTTTGATAATATTCATAAAGTCCTCCTTTTGTCATTCTCTCCTGAGCGTCATTCACGGTCAGTAGGCTTCTACTCCCCCAATTTTGACATATGTCAATTTATACAATTGCTGCATCATCGATATTCACCTCATTTCTACTTGAGTTATTGCAAAAAATAGGTCTTTCTGCGATAACCCCTTGTGCCAAATGCTGAAACACCTTCATAAAGATGTAATAGCTTATTTATTTTAGAAAAGTATCCGACAAAAAACTCTACACTTCCGACAAAAAATATATATATTTCTCAGATCATATCATGGCGATGTACATTTGTCAATGATGTGACACCTCAAGATCACCACAGTCCTGATACTTCTTATACATGTCATTGATATAAATCGTAGGCGAAATATTCCTGCCTTCCTCTCGTAAGATGATGCCATCAAGAGTCACATTCACCTTTTCCACGGGTTCTGCCACAAGCTCCATTCCTTTGAACTTCTCAGGCATATAATCCATAAACTTTTCTTTTACTACTTCCTTAAAAATCTCGTAATTCATCATATTACGGTTCCTCCTTAATCTAAATTGTCATACAAAATCCCTTCATCCTCGGGATTTTTGTGTTCTCTGTAACTGTTGTCTTCTTCGATTCCCATATCAAAAGTGGTATGAGATTTTCTTTTCTTTCTGTAATAATTCTTGAGAAACATGCACTTTCTACAGTCCTCACAGAATAATTCTTCCGGCGGAATGCCAAGTGCCTTTGCAATCCTGTTCAACGTTCCCGTCCTTGGAACTCTTGAACCATTTTCGTATTGGGCAATTCTTACATCACCTCTATTTTCAAAACCACTTTTCTCGCCCAGTTCCCTGAGTGTCATTTTTTGTCGTTTTCTGTAATATCTGATTCTTTCTCCTACCACTGTTTGTCCTCCAAATCAAAAAAAGCAGGGAACATAAGTCACTGGCTTACATTCCCCGCAAGGTTAATTGTTACTGTTTATTCTTTTTCTTTCTTCCACGAAGTCCTACTCCAACACCTGTAATAAGTGCAAGTGCACCAATTCCAAGATAAAGAAGCGGATTTGCATTGTCGCCTGTCTGTGGAAGCTTAGGCTCTGTCGGTACATTGGCAAGCTTAAGAGTTGCTACAACAACATCCGGTGCATTGTCATCATATCGAAGAGTTACATCGTGAGCTGTTTCATCAAGGATATATCCGTCAGCTGCTTTTGTCTCAACTACTGTATAATGGATATCTTCCTTAAATGAACCATCCTCATTGTAAGTACAGATAGGAAGCTCCTTGCTCTCTGCATGACCATTCTTGTCAGTAGTGAGTGTATCAAGCACCTTTCCGTCCTTATCCCTTACTTCAAATACAACACCCTCGATTGGCTTTCCGGTTACTTTGTCAGTTTTCTCAATGACAATCTTACCGACTGCCTGTTCATCTTTCATGGATACCTTCTGGATTTCTGCTGTCTCCTTTACTTCAAAGGTTACATCACTTGCCACCTTATATCCATATGGTGCAGATTCCTCTCTGAGTGTGTACTTTCCGACAGGAAGTCTCTCAATCATATGAGTCTTTCCTGCCTCTGATGTCCAGCTCTCAACAAGCTTTCCATCCGAATCAATCACTGAAAGCTTTGCTCCCGGTAACTCTTTCTCACCTGTGATATCTGTCTTTGAAATTTCTACCTTAATAGGTGCATTTTCAAATGCTGCCTCAAACTCGATGACTTTTACCTTATCTCCCTGATATGATGCATCCACATCAAATACCTTGTCAGACTTCACATATCCCTTTGGTGCCTCAAGCTCTTTGACATAGTACTGTCCCAGTGGAAGGTCTGAAGTAAATGTTACTTTTCCATCTTTGCCTGTGACACCTCTCTCAATCTGTGTATCTGCTTTGACAATAACCTTTCCATGCTTATTTACGATATCTTCTTTCGCAAATAGGCCAAATACTGCACCTTCAAGCTCTTTCTTTGTCTCTGAATCAGTCTTGGTTACAGTAATCTGCACTTTCTGACGCTCATTTGTCACATCCATTCCTGCAAATACAACCTTTGTATTCTGGTCGATATAGGAAAGATCTGCCTCAATCGGTGTCTCATCTAATACAAATCCATCAATGGTCTTTGTCTCAACAAGATAATACTTGCCAAGTGGAAGGTCATCAATTCTTGCGATACCCTTATCATTTGTCACGATGGTTGCCACCTTGTCTCCTGCCTTATGATATACAGTGTCAAGTCCGTCAGCACTTACGATATCCTCTTTTGCATATACATCAAAAGTTACTCCTGCAAGGCTGTCCTTGAAGAAATTGAAGATAAAGTCATACCAGTAACCCTTCATAAGAGTAGTGTCTGTTACAAATTCGCCGTCCTTATTGATAACGATGGAACCTGTAGGAACTTCATCCTTCATCTCTACATGTTGCACTTTGCCTGTGTCCTCAACTGTAAACTGGATATCTGCTGCCTTGAGATATCCGTAAGGAGCAAATTCCTCACGAAGAGTGTAAGTCTCTCCAACTACAAGTCTCTTGATTACATGTGCTTCCTTAGCATCAGATGTCCATGTGTCTACCACATTTCCATCCTTATCAAGTACAGTAAGTGTTGCACCTGTAAGCTCTGCACCGCTTGTGATATCTGTCTTTGTAAACTCAAAGGTTGTAGGAGTGTTCTTATACTCGCTGTTATATACAACAGTCTTAACATCCTGTCCCTGATATTTTGTATCAAAGTTTACTGCTTCCTCATTTGTCACATATCCGGCAGGCTTTACAAGCTCCCTTGCAACATATTTTGCAAATGGATAATCCTTAACAAAAGCAATCTTTCCATTCTCATCAGATGTTGCCTTCTCAAGAAGTGTGCCTTTCTCGATAATAACCCTGCCATCAGCATTCTTGATATCCTCATCTGCATAAAGACCAAATACTGCACCTGCAATCGGTGTGTTATCTTCTGCATCAAGCTTAGTCACTGACATATCAAGCTTCTGTCTGTCATCTGAGAAAGTAAGGCTTTCCTTGATAACAGGTGTCTTATCATCCACATATGTGAATGTCACTTTCTGCTCATTCGGATTTAATACATATCCGTATGGAGCTTCCACTTCCACAACTCTGTACTGTCCAAGAGGAAGATTCTTAGCTGTTGCCTTTCCATCCTTGCCAGTTGTAAGAGTTGACACAAGGTCTCCCTTGCTGTAATACTTAATGCGGTTTCCGTCTGCATCCTTCTGGTTGTCTGCTGTGTAAATATCCTCGGCAGCATAAACTTTGAATTTTGCTCCGCCAAGTGAGCCTTCCTTATAAACAAACTCTTTCTCATATGAGCTTGCAAGAAGTCCACCCTTGAATCCGTCAAGTACCTCTCCCTTCTTTTCTACAGTCAGCTCTCCGACTGCAGGGGCATCGGAATATTCCACGGTGATGATCGCATCATTTGTATCACCATCTGTTTCAAATGCTGTGTCAGTATCAACAGAGATGTTGACATACTTATCATTTACAACATATCCAAATGGTGCAGACACTTCCTCAATGCGGTAGTTACCGATTTTAAGTGCCTCCGGTAAGATTAAATCTCCGTCCTCATCAGTAAAGAATGAAGTATGCTCTACCTTTGACGGATAAGTTGTGTACTGCTTCACATATTCGTTCTTATCAATATTAAAGATCTTAAACTCTGCATTTGGTACAAGCACTGTCTGCTTTGTATCGGAATCCTTCTTAATTACACGAAGCTTTGCAGTAAACTCCCTGTCAAGGAATACTCTCCATGTCTGAGGCTTGTCAGGATGATTCTCGCTGATTTTTACCTCAAATGGCTTGATTGTCTTCATGTTATGCGGAGTCTTTGACTCTACTACCACATAGGTTCCATAAGGAATTGCAATGGAAACTGCATGTCCCTTGTCATCGGATGTGATTGTTGTTGCTCCGTTTTCCCCGATTACTACCGGAGTTGCCTTGTCATAGTCATAACTTCCATCTGCCTTTACAGGTAAAGATGATTTCAAATAAGCTGTGAACTCTGCACCTGCCAATAAGCCTGCTTCAGTATCATCGCCATTGTCAGATACCTTGATAAGTTGGAATGGCTGCTTGATGACCTGCTCTGCTGATGTTGTGCTTCTTGATACCTCTGCTACAAGGTCTCCCTCATAGTCGCATACTACATCGTGCTCCTCTTCGTCTAAGAGATACCCCTCTGATGGAGTGATTTCTTTCACATAATAGTTTCCAAGGTAAAGGTTATTGACCTCTGCTTCGCCATTCTTATCTGTTGTAAGTGTTGCTACAAGGTCTCCTGCTTTGAATACGACTCCTGTTGCTCCGTCCGGATGCACGATATCGTTTCTTGCATAAAGACCATAAACTGCACCTTCAAGGCTTGCATCACCCTGGGCAACTGCCTTGCCCGATTCCTTGTCTACCTTGTAGATATGAATCTTTGCTGTCGTTCTGTCATTCACAAATGTGTGGCTGAATGATGTCTTTGCCTGTGTTTCAGGTAATACATTGAAATTGAAGCTATATACATCAGACTGGTTTCTAATATATGCATATGGTGCCTGTGTCTCTTGGATATAATATCCGTTAGAGATTGGCAGATCTACGCTGTAGCTTGCCTTTCCGTCCTCACCTGTAGTTACTGTCTCAAGAGCTGTACCCTTTGTCACAATAACCTGTCCGGCATAGTTTTTGATGTCATTTCCGGCATAAAGTGTGTACTTGCCGCCATCAAGAGGATTCTCTGTGTCAGAGTCCTTCTTTACGACAGATACATCCGCTTTCTGTCTTGTATTCTCAATCGTAGTTGATTCATACTGGACTGTCACAGTCTGGTCCTTATACTCAACTGCTACTGTCTGAGGTGTGGTATTGATTGTATATCCGTCAATGCTCTTAATCTCAGTAACCACATAAGTTCCAAGATGAAGGTCAGATAATACCACCTGTCCGTCAGTTCCTGTTGTTAGGCTTTCTGCCACAACATCGCCAGCACTATACACCTTTGTACCATCTGCCTTATAGATATTTGCTCCGGCAGTTACCTTGAATGTTGCTCCAGAAAGCTTCTTTTTCTCATAAGTGAAATTGCTTCCATTCCATGAGCTAAGCACCTCACCCTCTTTATAGATTGTGATTGCTCCAAGCTGCTCTTTATCTGTTGCAGAGATTCCCGTTGTCTGTCCTGCTTTTACAGTAAGTGTATGAACTTTACCGGAAAGGACATATCCCTTTGGTGCGGTAATCTCTTTTACATAATAAGTGCCTGCAACAAGTGCAGCTGACTTTGCATATCCGTTTCCATCTGTTGTCATGGTCTGTACTCTGTTTGTGCATCCGCTGTCAGAATAGATTCCATAAACTGCACCGGAAAGCTTCACTCCGCTTGACTCATCTGTCTTTGTAAGCTCACCATATCCGATGTTCTCTGTCTTGACCTTGATATATGCTTTGATAGGATCTGCTGTCGGTCTTTCAGAAATAAACTCCTGATATCCGCTCTTTCCTGTAAGCCAGAATACACAGCTTGATGTTGTCTCAATCTTGCCAGCATTGGATGTGAATGTTCCTGTTGTAGCTGTAGTATTCACGCTCGTTGAAGAGATTGTAATACTGTTGCCATTCTTATCAACAGAATATCCGCTGATGCCAAAATCAAAATCCGATAAAACACCATTGCTGTCAGATAATGTTGTTTCAAATCTCTGACTTCCCTCATTCCACTTTAATTCATAAGTTGGTGCCTCACTGGTTCTGCGTGATGCAAAACTTGGAAGTGTTGCATTGTAGGAGCTGCTGATATTGTCCCTGAGTCTCTCATAATAGCTGTATGAAGAATCAGGACTTGGTGCTGTGTTACAGAGCTTTCTTGCTGCCGAATCACCACTTCCGGTTCCAAAGATATCTGCTACAATAACCCATACCATTGCCTGAGTTGCGATATACTCATCGCACTGACTGTTGCTTGGTGCCGCCTTTTGTGTACTGTTAAACCCATAATAAAGGCAGTAACTTAAAAGTTTTCTCTGCTGTGCTGACATTGATGTGCTCGCATCATCGTAGCTGTTCATAAGCTGACCGCCATCTGCTCTTAATCCGAAATTCATACAATATGCAGAATTTCCGTCAAGAATTGAATACAGAATCTTGCCATGATTATATCCGGGCTTCAGCTCACTTACTTCTCCGGAATTTTTGACTGACGCATTCCAGAACGCAATATTTGCCTGCGGACTGGCTGCAAATGCTGTTGTTCCATTCGTAAAGAGTGTTCCAACCAGTGTGAGCATAGCCATAAATCCTGCCATAAAACGCTTTAGTTTCTGTTTCATGTGCTCTTTCCTCCTTAATTTACGCATAAAAAAAGAAAGACATAAGTTTATGGCTTACATCTTTCTTCCTTCTGCTTCTATTCGTTTTTATTTATCTGTGACATCGAAACTCGTAATAGTCTGTGCCGCCTGTCGTGTAAACTCCATCATAACTGATGTAGAATACCGGATCTGTTTCCAAAAGTAACATACTTGCAATATATTCTGCAATTGCATCCTCAGATGATAACCGCTGTCCATCAATGGTACTTGCTTTGTTGAGGTCTGTCTCTACAAACACACTGTAATAAGAGCCTTCCATACCATCGTAAGGATAATACTCATTGTACTCTTCCTGCGTGATACTACCGTCATTCAAATGATTCTGTAAATTCTGCTGTGTGGTAATCATCCCTCCTGCCTGACACTTTGCTGTTGCAAGTGACACAACATTCTGTGGACTGTATGCCACGGATGCAGGCTGTGGATTGCTCACATTGTCTTTCGGACTGTCTGTAGTCTGACCACCATTACCTGCATTACTCTGATTTCCTCCAGCTTCCTTATTACCACTTGCAGGAGCTTTCTGTTCCGGCTCGTCATTCTGCTCCGGCTTTTCTTCCTGCTTTGAAGCAGTTTCATTATCAGCTGACCGGTTATCTTCCTTATCAGTCTTCTCTTCTGAATCTTTAGCCTCGGCAATATCTTTCTCTGTCTCTTCAATTTCAACTTCGGTTGCGACCTCTGTGACAGCTTCCGTTGCCATTTCTGCTTCTTCAGTTGGCTTTACACTTTCCGTCTGTTTCTCTGTCTTATTATCAGCCTTTTCCTTACCACCATTACAGGCAGCCATTGAAAAGACCAGTAGTGCGGATAATAAGATAATCCTTATCTTCTTCATAGTAATCACCCATCCCTTCTCCGCAAAAGGGACGGGCTTTGTGTTCCGTGCCATCCACCCTTGCGGTGAACTATTTATCTGTAATGCACGGGACACATAGGACTGTCCCGTATTCTGTGCATCTTAAACTCCTTTCATTATACCAGCTCTCTTATTTTAAAGAAATACTGCATAAGTCTTCTGTTTTTCTTATAATTTAAGAATAAACCCTTTACCTGCATACGCTCACCTCCTCTCAGAATGTGCCCATTCTTACGAATGAAAGAAATATCCTTGCCACCATAGCGAATAGAAGAAGAATTATTCTGGCAAGTCCTAAGACCAGCTTCAACGCTCCAAGAATTATCCTTAATATCCACTTGAGTATCTCTAAAATTACTGTTCCTACGGCTCCCATAACTCTTCTCATAATAATCAGTCTCCTTTCGACATCCATCCCATTGCAAGTCCTGCAACATCTGCATCGTCCATAACATCTTCTGTAGGTTCTTGTGCTTCACTATTGGCTACCTGCATTATTACCGGCTGACCAACATTCATTCCGGATATCACTCCGCCTAACAGCCTTATGACCTCTTTCCTAGCCTCATTGGTTGCTGCTTCAATGACTTCTTCCTTAATGTCATCAATATCTTCTGACCGGATATATTCAGCCCTCTCTTTTTCCTTCTTCTTGATAACAAAAGTTTCTTTTCCATAATTATCAATGTAGAACTGAATCGCATCTATAATGAACTGGTTCTTAGATTTGAAAATCTTCGGATCAAGGTTCTGAATCACATCATTGATTTTCACATGCTGAGGATTGCTCATGTTGAGGCGGACAGAAGTTTTTACTTCATATTCAAGTCTTCTTCCCATCATCTGCCTCCTTATGATAATCGCTTAGTGCTTTTAAGTCCCATTGTGGCAAGCTGCTCATATCCTCTTGCATTTGCCTTTACATCAAGGTTATAGGAAATGTTCTTAGCATCATGACTACCAAAATTCTTCATCACAACTGCCCCGCCACCGACAAATACAATCGGTGTAGTCTTTAAGTTATACCCAAACTCACGGATTGAGTTATATACCTTATCAACAAAATCCTCTATCTCTGCCTTGATAATGGCAAAGTATTCATCATCAATATCTGACCTGCCATATCGCATGATGTTCTGTATCTCTGACTCGTCTACCTCTCCGTTAAGTTGTCTTACACACTGCTCATTGATAGAACGCATACAGGTAATAAGACCTTTTGGTATCGTCACACACTCTGATTCATCCGGTGACTTGTTGATTACCGGCATAATGTCGATTGTCCAGCTACCGATATCTACTATCAGCGTTTTCTTTGCCATTGTAGGAATCTTGTCCACTACTGCTGCATAACACTGAGGGAATACTGCCACATCATCAATTTCAATATAATACGGCTCATTCTCATATTTGAAGCTTACACGCTTATTCTTTGTCAGGTACTTGATAAAATCATTCTTCTCTGCTCCAAACCTTGTAAGTGGTAGTCCTACGGCAAGGAATACCTTTGCCTCTGCAAGACCTCTTCTTTTAAGTTCCTTAGCTACTGCCGCAAGTGTGAGAAGATAAAAGCTGCCATCTTCGACCTTCGTGTCCTTTACCTCCTGTCTCACAGTTCCAACCTTATAGAACTTTCCTTCATACTCGAGTACATCACCGAAAAGTGCTGGAGTTGTTGTAATCTCCTTAACACCTGTGACAAATACCTGAGAGATTGTTTTCATCATTGACCAGCCATGATCAATGCCGATTACTTCTAACTTGTTATTCATGTTCCTGTCTCTCCTTCCCTTCCGTAATAATTGCTTCCATATCCTGCTCATCTGTACCTTTTCTCCCTTCCTCTTCCATAAGCTGCTCAATAAACCTCTCTGATCTGGACGACATTGCAACTAATGAATATAGAAAAACCAGGATGATACTTATTCCGACCAACACAACAATCCAGCATAGCTTCATGTAAATACGCCTCCTTCTGTAGATTCTTCTAAGGGGCACTTACAATTTGCCTGACATTTTCGTGCCAGTCTTTGGAAATAAACACATTTCAAACATTCGTGGTCTGCCATAAATAGTGCTTTCTCATTTTTGGCTACAATCTTTCGGTAACGCTTTTTCAAATAAGAAACATCATATAAATCCTGCTTGATTTCATTCATGGCATTTTGCTTCATTATCGCTGTATTCAGTGAATTAATGTAGCTGACGAACTTTTCCTCAGTGCTTATATCCACACCTTTAAAAGTTAATTCCATTCACTACTTACCTGCTTTCTACACGGCTCATGCCATGTAGGTGTGCTTTTTTCCCATTTGCCTGCACACATAGGAATTACAGATAAGCCGCATCTGCGTTTACGACGCATTAAGTTAAATTAAATAATGCTATCCTCTCTACCGCCTTTTTGAGAGCCAGGAAGTTCCCTTTGAACACCTTCATAGTTTATTATCCTTCCGCAACAGTATTGACTACCCTTACTCGCTCCACTTTCATTTCTCAATCCTTCAGCACTCTTCGCAAGTATATTTGATTTCCATCAGGTATCTGAACCGGAATTATCACTATATCTGTAATTGTTATTCAATTGTATGAGCTGCTTTGCAACTCGCAGGATTATGATATAGCAAAATTTTGAATCCTTGAACTTCGCCAAAAGAAGTATTTTCAACATATCTATTCTTTTTATGTTAGTCCTCATTTGTGGTCTGTTCGTATTTTCATTATATAGTCCACATTTGTGGTTGTCAATATATTTTCAAAATAATGTACCACTTTTGTGAACTCTGTGTTAAAATATTCATATCAATTTGTTTGAGGTGATTATTAATGGATAATAGACATTCAATTGGAAGTAAAATTCAAAAATATAGAAAATTAAAAGATATGACACAGGACGAATTATCAAAACAGTCCGGTATTTATTTATCTACCATAAAGAAATATGAAAGCGGTGAACGAAATCCAAAACCAGATCAGCTTCAAAAAATAGCAGAAGCTCTTGGCATTAGCGTAACTGTATTTCTTGATTACGATATTAATACTGTTAGTGATGTTCTTTCTTTAGTTATGAAGCTTAACGAACAATCCCCATTGAAAATATCTGCTGATAAGGATAAAGATGGCAACTACATCCCCAGCAGCATACACATGACATTTGAAGATTCACAAATAAATGAAGCTATTTGTTCTTATCTAAATTGTAAACAACAGATGGATTTAATTGCCTATGAGGATAATGATAAAGCTGTGATTGAACAGCAAAAAGAATTTTATGATGATAAGATTAACAGATTGCTCTTATTTAACGAATGTATTAAAAAAATCCGCTAAATTGCGGATTTTTTCTTTGCTAGGACTCTATTATAATACTTCTCTTTACATATCCTGAGTAGTTTATCCCCTACTCAAATAGCTTTGGTAAATCGTTGGTAAAAATCTACTGTAAAATCCCCAAAACACTGTAAAATCAAGTGTTTTTAATCAAGGTTAGTATGTTGCCGTGGCAGATGAATAAGACTTTTATCATAGTAATTGTTTGCTCCTTTTTGCCCGGAAATGCCCTGTTTTGCAAGGGATTCTGGGGATTTGTGAAATGTGCACTCAGTCTGCTAACTTAGCAAAATAAGTCAAAATGATGCAAAGTGTAACTTTCAAACGTAAACGAACCGTATACGAATTTAAGCCATTTATATCCTGGTCACCATTCTTCCCCATACCGGTATAATGAAGAACTCCTCCGATCCACTTGTCGTGGTAAATACCCTTTGTATAATCAGAAACAATGACAAGTGTATTAGTGGTCTTTGACCTTCTCATTCCGCCCATGTTTCCGCACTTAAATGTATCTACAATATCCGCATTCTTTAATATCTGTCCTATCTTTAATCCTGTATCAAACATAGCATACCTCCTACGACACAATCTTAAATAAAGCTCTTTTTTAGTCTAATTCCATCTGGCTCACTTAGCCCTTGTTCATACAGTTTGAACATATCGGAAGATATGTATATAATTCTATCCTCCTCAACGACAGAAACGCTAACCATTTTTTCCTGTCCATTTCTAAGTAATGGAATAAACATTCCAACAGTCTTCTTAACAGTGAAATGCTTCAATTTCCCTTCATAAGGGACCAAATAGCACCAACCATTTATAGCTCCTCTCACTGGAAGATCTATCGCTTTCCTCCTCAGTTTTTCTGGTATTAATGTTTCATCCAAATCATAAGAATCAACAACCTCTGGAACCATATTAACTGGTTTTTCTGCAGGAACTACCTGACCAGCAGCTCTATGAATCTGAACATCTACAGCAGCATCTTCAGTTCTCACTTCATATATTTTTTCAGGCAAACCGTATACATTTACACTTTGATGGCTAGTTGAGAAAGTGTTATTCTCCAAGTACTTAGAATCGCCAAACATCAAATCTTCTAAATCTGGTGATGCAAATTCATTCCATGCGTCCGTACTTTGAATAAGTCCCTCGACTCTCTTAACCAAGCGTAAATTATCGATATTCTCAGTTTCATCATCTGGCATCACAACAAACAAATAGTCTCTTGCTCTACTAATAGAAACATTGATAATATTCTTCTTGTTTAAGAACATTTCCTTTGACGCAGAAATCGACGGTGGTGTATTAAATACCGCAAAAATAATGTCGCACTCATCACCCTGGAAACCATGAATTGTTCCAACCTGAACATCAACTTCTTTTGGTAAATTCTCCGATACTAATAACTTGTCGATCATATCAGCCTGTGCTCTATATGGCGCAATAACTCCAATCCTAAATAATTCTCCCGGATTGTTTTCTGCTATAGCTCGTGATAAATAGCTCACATATTCAAATGTAAATATTGCTGAGTAAACTTGGTATGAACTGCTATGTTGTAGTCTCTTACAGCGATAAATACTTTCATATTTACTTACTGGAAACTTAATTACATTCAGTGTCTCAATTCCAAGGTCATTACCTACATTCAATGGTCTCTGACTATCAGCATTACGGAAATGCTTTAAAATGCCTCCATACGCAAAGTTGCTAAAGATACCTCCAATATCAGGAACGCTACGATACTGTGTAGTCAACAATTCTACTTTATACTGATATGGAATCGTTTCTGGCTTAACAAATGAATCCAAATGCACCATTGTATATATGTTTTCATTCTTCCATAAGTCAACAGATGTAATTGGTTCAATCTGAAATGGATCACCTGCAATAATAAACTTCTTAGGTGTCTTCTTATAAAGTGGATATACAATATTTGCAAGAGGAATCATTGATGCCTCATCAATAATAATGTAATCCCAATTTATTCCGTTCAGAAATACTCTTGCGCCTTCTGGCATAAAGAAGTCATACGGAAATCTTGCAATCGTAGTTACTGTAACATTCTTTATCAATGTTCTTATGTCAAATGTTTTATCTCTAAACACTGGACTCTGCTCAATTTCCTCATCACCTGTAGCACCAAATCTTACTAACCAATCATTATATGAGGAGTCACTTCCAGACACTTCCATTATTCGCTTTACAAGTACATCCGCAGATTTATTAGTAGGAGTAAGCACAAGCGCCTTACATTCTCTACTATTTTTCATAATAGGCAGTAAAACATTCTTAGCCAGATGAGTTGTCTTACCTGTACCCGGAGGTCCAAATACAAACTCGATATTCTCACACAAGTTTTCCTGCATATTAAAATCGTCGTCAAATTCAAACTCTGCAAACTGCTTACGCAATTCTTCAAGTAAGAAAGCAGGACTTTTAGCATCAATAGTTGCAGAAGTAACTGTGCTCAAATCAATATTATCAATAGCTTCTGTATTTTTCATTTTTACTCGAAGCGTATATGACTTAATGTTTGCAACCTCAATAGCAACAGTTTTTGTCTGATCTCCCATATGAAGTACTAAAGGAATATCTGCTAAATCTTCCATAAACTGAGGAATGTACTGATTTGGATGCTTCAACACCAATGTACGTTTTGTGCCAGGTTCTCTTTCTACCTTCGCAAAACTTATAGATACCTCTCTACTTCTAGAGTTAGCCTCACCACTATTAATGCCCTCCATCTCAAGCAATGTCGTAAACCAGCTATATGAGTATCTTTCTGCTGAAAGTGCCTTATTCTGCAATTCTTCAAAATAAGTAATCTTATCAATTTCAGCAGCACTTTTCTGTTTTGCGCGTTCTATCTTCTTACTGTAATCTACAGCAGAAGGCATGTATTCATCTTCATCCGTATCATCATCATCTGATATTTCCGGAACGAATACTGCTGTTCCTCTTTCCTTAGTTCTTCTTGCAATATCCTTAATAACATCTGTAGTAGCTTTATTTATTTTCTTTTTTCCCTTTGGCTCTGAAGTTTCCTCATCTTCTTCATCTCCAAACAAATCATCTATATCCTCAGTACCGACATTCTTTTGTCCACCACTTGATGAACTATTTCCTGAATTACGTTCCATTTCAGCAGCTCGCCTTTGAGCTTCTTTTAGTCTCTTAAACTCCCGAAAGTCCTCCAAATCCTCTTCATTGATGTCCAAAGCTTTCAGTTTATTTGCAAATTTGATCTTTTCACGCTGAGTATCAGTCAAATAACTATCATCTTCGTCGTCATCTTCATCCTCATATTCTCCAACATCTGAAATATTAAGAACTGATAACAAACTAGCAGCTCCTTCATTTTCGATGTCATAAATTGAAGATAATTCGCTCTTTGTAAGTTCTTTTGCAGACACAAATAAGCCTTCATTATTAACAAGCCATTTCTTGCTAGTTAAATCAATTTTAGTAGATGAATCCTCATATTCTGTCCTAAAATTATAACGTCCATCCGGTCTTGTTCTTAATGTCTTTTTTAGTAGATAATAGTTCAGTTTATTCGTTTCAGCCATTATACATAGCTGGTCCCATAAAAACGAAGACAAACCCGAATCCATTGATTTCTCAACAGCTTCTATTATTTCTCTTAAACCATCTACAAACTTTTCTGATGACTGGTTATAATAACCATCATTACTTTTTGTATACACAGAAGGTGACGATTTAACTCCTAATTCTGTCAGGAATGAGATTAAATATTTTTCACGTTCACGACCAACCATTGATTTATAACTGTCTAAATCAATAAATCTGGTTGAAGGCTTGCTCTCAAAATATCTAACGAGTTCGTCTGTTGGCATGTACATTTCAGAAGCACGGCCCCTATAAGCAACACCATCCTCGTAAAAAGTCAGAAAATCATATGCCTTTATAAGGTCAATAAATTCTTCAATCTCTTCATTCGAACACTTGCAGTAATAATTGAAGAAGATCATAAAATGCGAATCTGTGTCAATATCTGCACCATCGGTGTATTGAGGCAAGATAATATTATAAATCTGATCCTTTAATGAAGGCTGTTTAACTCCTATCGATTTAATAAACTCAAGAGTATCTTTATTTTTTAGAAGCGCTTCATTTACAACTTTGTATCCCTCAACATCTTTGACAGGCAAAAATAAAATCAATTGTTCTTCATCATCAAAAGCTGCAGCCGCTTTTCCATTTTGATCTAAGAAAATAGGTTTATCTGTACTAATATCAGTTCTATGTTTAGTCTCTGACAACCACTTATAAAACTCGTGTAACCAGCTTATTTCCTGCTTTTCAATAAATGTCCCAGTTATACCTCTTACACTTTCCAGAGACTGTCTTACACCCAAAACACGGTTATAATAAAAATCTCTCGATCTACCATTTATAATCGCATCTTCATTAAGATTTGTTTTTACCAAGTCTTCAATATAACTAAATAAAGCCTTGTTATTTCTTTGAACTTCATCACGTCCCAATGATACAAATGCCCACTGAGCGTCTTCGTTTTCGGTTATTTCTCCAAGTTGAATATTTGAGAATAACTGTGCAAGCTGAGGTACTGCTGCCCAATATGCATTATCTGGCATAACATAATCATCCACTGTAGGAATAAGTTCTGTCACTTCAAACTTCTTCTTTATTGATTCATAAAACGGAAGGAATGATACCTTACGCTTATTGGATGGATCACTAAAGTCATCCTCATCAACCGGAATGATTTCGACAATATTATCGTCGATTAAACGATTAGAACTCTTCATACCAATATCTCTAAGATATTCCATAGAATCTGCAGCCAATTCCGCTAATCTTTTAATCATCTTATCATTGTGAGCTACGCCTGCACGAATACCTTCACGGCTATCTGTTAGCAAAAATGGTGCATGCAAAATAAAGTTCAAGTTAGTAACTTCTTTAGTTGGGAAAAAGCAAAATGCTGGTTCATTAACTGGTCTCAAATGACCTTCTTTATCCATAAAGAAACCAACGGAATATCTTCGCTCACATTCATCAAGACGTGAAAATAACCACAAATCCTCATCATATAAGTCGTCACCCGCATTTTGTGTAAGAATCAAGTGTTCAGCAATTGTCCCGTCAAGTTTTATTGTTTCTTTTATATTCTTTCCATACAAACCAAGAACATTACTAAATTCAAATTCGATATCCTTCAAGCTCGTCAAAAACAATAACGGAAACGAAAGGTTTCTTAACTTATCAGATATATCGCTATATGCTTCATCTGCGTCTCTCTCCTGATGGTCAAAAGGAAATGCAAATAATGTTTCATCAGATCTTCTGCCAGGGAAGTCATCGGTTAGCATAATTGGTACAATAAATCTTTCAATCTTAAACTTGAAATTGGGGTCATAAATATGTGGTGTTTGCGTGTATTGAAAAACAGCTTTAAATCCAACACCGAACTTACCAATTGAAGCCCCAGTCTTATTTGAGTTAGCAATAGAAGTGATAGCATTAATATCACCCAATGTTTTATTTTCTGAATCAACATCTTCATTAGCAGGGTTGGATACAGAAAAATGTCTAGACCCATTATGTGCGAAAATAAGTCTATTCTCCTCAAGAATAAATCTAGCTCTTGTTGCACATGCATCGTCTGCATTCTGCAATAATTCATAGATAAAGTGTGCCTGGTCAGAATATTTCTCAACAACACTATCCTTATATCCTCTAACAGCGCGACGTTCTAAGACATCAGCTATCTCTGATCTATCTTTTGATAAAGCTACAAAGTATGTTTCTTCTTGTTTATTCATCTGACATACCTCTTTTCTACAGTAATCCTCGCTTCTACTTATGCTGTTCAATCAATGTAACCGCATCAGTTGTAAGCTCATTTCCTTCAAACGTAGTTAATAATTTGCCTGGAAAATGCTTATTGTACCAGGCTTCCTTTTTAGCCCAATGCGCCATATATTTTGGATCATTGGTTCTTCCAACGTGCTCCCAATAATATTCTTCACCTCTGAATGTAACTGTAAAATCAGGTAAGAACATCGTTCCATCAGGAGCATATAATGGTTCTTCGTATTTAAATGGAATTTCTCTATCTACAAGTAAATTTGTAATAATAGCTTCAGATTTTGACCTTACAAAATACTGTGACAGCGTTGCTATTTTCTTTCCAGACTCATACCACTTCGAACCAGCATATAAAACGACATCAGGTAAAGGCTCGAATTTAAATACTGATGAATTAATCTTTCGCACTGCAGATTTTTCAGTATGACTCAATGTTGTAAGCGTACTTACGTCTTGCTGAATAAAAATAGTAACCTTTTTTTGTGCACGAGTTATGGCGGTATAAAGCAACTCCATCGAAAGCAAATGACTTTCCTTGTGAGGAATAACTATATATACATAATCAAACTCTGAACCTTGAGATTTATGAACACTTATCGCATAAGCTAGTTCCAAATTGTCTATTACTTTCTGTTCAGGTATCCATCTATCCTCTGCGTCCCGTCCAAGATTCTTTCCAAAGTTATATCTCAACCCTTGTCTAGTTTTCCCTGAGAATGAAACCTGCAATCTTTCCACATTACCTTGCCATTTGTACTTAGGCTGCTGACCTTTTGGAGCGTATGAATCTAATCCATGAATCATGGTAAGTCCAATCTCGCCATTAAAAATCTCTGATTTAATATTCTTTCTTAATGCATCCTGGTAAGCATACGCCGGATCCGACTGGGACCTATTTCTAAATTGAATTACCTTGTCATAATATCCAATTCCGTCAAGCTGTTTCTTACTCCAATTAGGATTAAATGTTCTTTGCATCAATGCATTCAAAGAATCTGTTCCATAAAACTCTCCGCGATATGGTGAAATAACCTGTATTATTTCTGGATTACTCTTTCCTTCTTCATCTCTTATCATCTGATGCCAAAGTTTATCAACGTTTTTAGGATCTAATTTCATTCCCGTATATAGTTGCATATCTCGTAGCATAACATTCGACAGAAGCATTTCGAGTTCTTCTTGTTCATTCCAAAAATAAACGCCAAGGTCTTTATCAATATCTCCATTACCGTTTTCAACTATCTGCTCAAATAAATCTTCTCTTGCAGCCTTAAGTTTAGCTGCTTTATCACCATTCTCCATCTGATGATGCTCTTGAATGAAAATATCAGCTAAATCAAGTATACCGTGGCCATTTCCTTCAACCGTATTAACAAGCTGACGAATATTATCAGTCAAAGTTCCAACATTATCCGGAAATTCTTCTTTTAACCAATCGATAGTATCTGCAAATACCCTACCTCTTCCAATTGGTGGAAGCTGGTTCGGATCTCCAATAAGAATTAATCTTTGAACACTATTCCAATTAATAGATCGCATAAGTGTTGCAAACAGATTCAAATCAATCATTGAACATTCATCTATAATGATTGTGTTTACATCTTCACTTGTAGCACCACCAATACGCTTTAATGTGAAATTTTCATTAATCCATCCACACTTAGCTAAATGAGAGTGTATCGTAGATGACTTTTTTCCTGTCTGAGTTTTTATTCTCTCTGCAGCTTTTCCGGTAGGCGCCATTAATAAGAAGCTTGTTCCTGCACCATGTACTCTATCAATATTCTCAAGGATTGCCCTTATTACCGTTGTTTTACCAGTACCCGCAGCACCAGAAAGGACACACAGTGGCTTTGCAAATATCTGCATACAAATATCTGCCTGATGATCCAGAATATTTTCATACTCATCCGGCGCTTTTTTCACAAGCGGTGAATCTTCGACTTTCAGTCTCCTCTTAAATTTTTCTGGCGTAATGGCCATCTTAAGCTGAATGTCAGGACGCTCTGCTAAATCTCTTAGTGCTTGTTCAACAGTTCTCTCATCTTCATATGTTGACTTAAGATAAAGATACAAAATATCATCTTCAGCCTTTTTCTGCACAAGTGCACCATCTAAAATATCCTGTTCAACATTAAAATTCTGCATCTTATACACATAGCGTTTCCAGTCTGGCAAACGGTCTATTCTCGCATTAACTACCTGCAATATAGATTCAGCTTTACCAAAAGAATGTGCAGCAATTTTATTTAATTCATCAACGCAAAAAGCTCTGAATCTTTCTGTCGACCCAGTATCCAAGATTTCATCAATTCCATATTCCGGCGAAGGTATAACTCCATTATCAATTTTGTAAAACGGAATTGTATCATCTGAGTCATATCCAATATACTGCTCAAAAATGATATATGGATTTTCCGACATTTCCGCAATAGAAGCTGTGATAGATACATTTTCTCTGTCATCAGAAATAATCGCTTTAACCTGATCTGTCCTAAGATCAAAACGCGCTAATATATCAAACATAAAATCTATAGTCGTTTTACCAAGCAACTGATATTCTCGTCTTATCTTTTTCATATCAGCTTTAGATGGTGCGATTCCTACAACCTCATCGATTTCTCCATCTAAGAATGACCTTATATCAGCTCTGAATTGTTTCATTTCTGAATCAATTGTAAGTCCAATATATTTCGAGACAAATTCACTAAGTCCCATACACTCCATAATTGATGGAAAGCCTGGAAATGGTCCTCTAGCAGTCCATAATTCAGTCAAGACACTATTCAACCATTCTTTTCTCTTACACCAATCTTCGGAATCATCTTCTATTTCAATCAAAGTATCTACAACTGCTATTAACTGATTTATAACTTCAATAGCATCATCATTACTAACCTCTCTGCTTCCATACTTAAACGGCGATCTATTCTGCGGCTTTATTACAAGTCTCTCAATTAAATCTTCATCGTCCATGTATTTCCAGAAAGGAATACAAAAACCTTCATTAGGGTATGTGGAAGTGACTGGCTTCTGCCATACAAATCCACCTGAATACTTCCTTTTTACCTCTTCGCTTGTATTATCATAATAATATGTATCATCAATCTTCTTTACACGAGAAACGCCTACAATAACATAGTTATTTTCTTCATTCTCACTAAAAGGATTGCTATATCCTGCATAATAAAAAATCAAGGATTTCTCTGGTTCAAACTGCGCAAAGTATCGCTCCGCACCAGCCTTCCTTTTATCATAATTATATTTCTGTGCACTCCCACCTTTTGTTTCTACGTCGTCGTTATACATAGCTTCATAACACCATGTACAAACAGTTGATGGCGGCAATGTAATATTTATCGGATCAGCATCTCCTGGTTTCCAAAAAGATGGTGGATCTACTTTTACTGAGATTGAATCTTTACCAAATGCATTAACACTCAAACCACAAGCTGCACCACAAGGATATTTTGAACATGATTCACCCGCATGCTCCGTTTCAAACTCTAAATCTCTAGTTCCAGCAATCAAATTACCTGGATATGAATGTTGTCCAATACAAAATGTATTCTCACATGGCTTCTTACAAAAATGGCCATTCCAACCTTCACTATGCCATGCCAATCTTATACTCATATGTGTTGCCATAAGACAAAACCTCCCATACTTTTGTGTAATAATGCCCCTAGACTAAATCTACTACTTATCCTGTCCATTTTTACGGACTCGTCTTGGATCATCTGGCTTTTCTGCATTTTCTGGAATAAGCCATGTATTTCCTTTCAATATTGCGCCTTCGATACGCCCTTGCGCACAAAGGGTAGAAACCCTTCTTCTTGATATATCCCATTTCTTTGCCATTTCGCTTGTCGTTAATAATTCCATTTCTTTGCCTCCGTAATTATCCACTAAGCGCCATTAAACCATATAACGATATTATATTCCTTTTGAGGAACATTTTCAATCCAAAAGCAGGCCATACCAGCTTATCTGATACGGCCCCAAAACCTTACATATATGCTTCTAAAATATCATTTATTTTCTTAAGTGCAAGTGTGTAATCTTCATCTGTGGTTAATGTATCTCTAGTACCATCTATCTTCTCCACAGGTGCTTCAAAACGATATGCATAACTTAACTTTCCATTATAAGTTTCACACAAATCATCATACACAAATTCTTCAAGTTGGCTATACACTGGAAGCTTATGAAGCTCAATATATTCTTTTGACAAAACAAGTTCTACTTTATGCTGTTCTGCCTCCGCAATTTCATATAGCATGTTTTCTACATTCTTTGGCTCAACTCCCTGCCTACAAAGCTCATGCCAATAATTATTAAAACCATCTGACTGCTGAAATTTATCCAGGTATTCAATAACCGCATCATAAATACGCTTCAATGAATCCTTCTGTCTTTCACTTATCTGCATTATCATATTTTCCTTTCCATCTTTTAGAAGTAGCATATAATCTGAAATATCAAGACATTCTGCTAATTGTTTTATCGTTTCTAAATCTGATGGTCCATTCATGCCAAAGCGCCAATTGTGAATAGCATTGTTGCTAACACTTAGTGTTTCTCCCAGTTCTGTCTCATATTCTAATACAGACATACCAGCCTTCTTACGGCCAGAAGTAAAAAGTTTCTTAAATGAAACAGAATCAAACTGCATGTTCTTACCATCAATCATGAAGTTTTTTGTATCTTTCTGCATATGTACCTCCAATCAATGATGCGCATCTCATTTGATCTGCTTTCATTCTACTCTGATGCCGTTTCCTTTTCAGTTAGACTCTGTAACTCTAACGATTCTAACAGTTACACTTTATAACGATATTATATTCCTTTGAAGGAACATTTTCAATCATTTCTGTGACTTTGTAACCAACTTGTAATCCTCTCCACAACGACAAAAACAGCAGAGCTTTTATTGCTCTGCTGCCAAATTTAACTTCTTTTAATGTTACACTGCTCTAAACATATTCTGATTAGCTGGCTTTGGCTTTTCAGTAGTCTTCTCAACTTCACGTCTTGCTTCTTACAGTTCCTTAAGCTTTATCATCTCATCCTTAGCGTCATCAAGGCCAAGGTGAGTATGTCAGACGCAGAAGCCAAATCAATTCCACCGTCCGCTGCCAAGTTAAGAACTGTAGGAAGGGTATCCGCCATTTCCTGCGTACTATAACCGGCAAGCGCTAAGTAATTAAGCGCCTCCGCACACTCTGTTGCAGAAAAGACTGTGGAAGATCCCATTTCCTTTGCTAGCTCTGATAAGGCATCCATTGTATTAACACTCTGGCCATCAAGCGTTGACATGGAGTCTTTTGTAACACCCATTGTCGCCTGTACCTGGCTCATAGCCGATTCAAAGTTTGCCGCTGTTGTTACGGATGCAGTACCAAGTGCTGTAACGGTGGCTGTAACTAGAAGAAGCTTCTAACCAGCAGAGGAAATATTATCACCTACGGTCTTCATCTTTTCACCGGCAGCACCGATTTTCTGAAGTGCTGTAGATGACTCATTTGCTGCAGTTTCCAGCTTCTTTAATTCCTGCTCAGTTTCAATGATTTCCCTTTGAAGTGCATCATACTGCTCTTTTGAAATGTCACCATTTTCAAGTGCTGTGTTAGCCTGCTCTGCTGCTGTTTTCAAAGTCTCAAGTTTCTGCTTTGTTTCATCAACAGCCTGCGCCAGGAGTTTTTCCTTCTGTGCAAGAAGCTCTGTATTACCTGGATCCATTTTAAGCAACTTCTCCACATCCTTAAGCTGGGCCTGGGTAGATTTGATTTCACCATTCAGTCCCTTAAGGGCAGTTTGAAGTTTGGTAGCATCTCCACCAATCTCTACAGTAATACCATGTATTCTACTTGCCATCAATCTTCCTCCCTGTCTCTTATACACATCTCCGAGCCCACGAGACAGGCAGAAATCTCGTATG
>ENA-OZYY01000037-OZYY01000037.1-human-gut-metagenome-genome-assembly--contig:-NODE-37-length-29100-cov-6.027406_pt1 | contig 29100 bp, 22 predicted proteins | sample MGYA00243642_ERZ654141 | MGnify/ENA primary metagenome ERZ654141 (study PRJEB26926, sample SAMN06164913) | human gut metagenome | biome: ENVO:00009003; feature: ENVO:2100002; material: ENVO:00002003...
ATACGAGATTTCTGCCTGTCTCGTGGGCTCGGAGATGTGTATAAGAGACAGGAGAAATACACACTAAGAAAGAAAAGAGGTAAATGCAAAAATGTCAGAACTTAATTTAAGCAAATACGGTATTACCGGCGCTACTGAAATTGTACACAATCCTTCTTACGAGATGTTATTCGAGGAAGAGACCAAAACAGACCTTGAAGGATACGAAAAGGGTCAGGTCAGCGAACTCGGTGCCGTTAACGTTATGACAGGTATCTATACAGGACGTTCTCCTAAAGATAAATTCATCGTTGTTGATGAAAATTCAAAGGACACTGTATGGTGGACATCCGATGAATACAAGAACGATAACCATCCTGCTTCACAGGAAGCATGGGCTGCAGTTAAGGATCTTGCAATCAAAGAACTTTCTAATAAGAAGCTTTATGTAGTAGATGCATTCTGCGGAGCTAACAAGGATACACGTATGGCTATCCGTTTCATCGTTGAAGTTGCTTGGCAGGCACATTTCGTTACCAATATGTTTATTAAACCAACCGCAGAAGAACTTAAGAACTTCGAGCCGGATTTCGTTGTTTACAATGCATCCAAGGCTAAGGTTGAGAATTATAAAGAACTCGGTCTTAACTCTGAGACAGCTGTTATGTTCAACATTACAAGCCGTGAGCAGGTAATCGTTAACACATGGTACGGCGGAGAGATGAAGAAAGGTATGTTCTCAATGATGAACTACTATCTCCCACTTAAGGGCATCGCTTCTATGCACTGCTCAGCCAACACTGATAAGAACGGTGAAAATACAGCTATTTTCTTCGGTCTTTCAGGAACAGGTAAGACTACACTTTCAACAGATCCTAAGCGTCTCCTTATCGGTGATGATGAGCACGGCTGGGATGATAACGGCGTATTCAACTTCGAGGGCGGATGCTATGCTAAGGTTATCGACCTTGATAAGGATTCAGAGCCGGATATCTACAATGCAATCACTCGTGACGCTCTCCTTGAGAACGTAACACTTGATGAGAACGGTAAGATTGATTTCACAGATAAGAGCGTAACAGAGAATACTCGTGTATCTTATCCTATTAACCATATCAAGAACATCGTTCGTCCTATTTCATCAGCTCCTGCAGCTAAGAACGTAATCTTCCTTTCAGCAGATGCATTCGGAGTACTTCCTCCGGTATCAGTTCTTACTCCTGAGCAGACACAGTACTACTTCCTTTCAGGATTCACTGCTAAGCTTGCAGGTACAGAGCGTGGAATCACAGAGCCTACACCGACATTCTCAGCATGTTTCGGACAGGCATTCCTCGAGCTTCATCCTACCAAGTATGCAGAAGAGCTTGTTAAGAAGATGAAGGCAAGCGGTGCTAAGGCATACCTTGTTAACACAGGATGGAACGGAACAGGAAAGCGTATCTCCATCAAAGATACCCGTGGAATCATTGATGCTATCCTTAACGGAGATATCAAGAATGCTCCTACTAAGACAATTCCTTACTTCAACTTCGAAGTTCCTACAGAACTCCCTGGTGTAGATTCAGGAATCCTTGATCCTCGTGACACATATGCTGATGCTTCAGAGTGGGAAGCTAAGGCTAAAGATCTTGCTGCAAGATTCGTTAAGAACTTCGCTAAATACGAAGGCAACGATGCAGGTAAGGCACTCGTAAGTGCAGGTCCACAGGCTTAATTAAGAATATTAAGACATTTAATAAGCCGTCCGGTGAATTTCACCGGACGGCCTTTTTGTTATAGCCTTTAGAAACTTTTATCGTATTTGCGTCCACTAAATTTGGCGGTGATAAAAGACTTGATCTTACGTCCCCACGCCATGCGTTCCGTACTGACAGTCGGAAGCGTTCTGTAACGGTATCCGCCGTGAACCACCCATACATTCAACAGCAATTCACTCACTCTGCCAAAAAGTCTTGCCTGAAAAGCATCATAGCCCTTATAATCCACACGTTTTTCAAGTTCTCCAAGAATATCAAACAGCCAGGTACAATAAGCATCCAGTTTGTCACGGCTCATGATCATCATATTAAACATATGACCGCTGCGCTGTTTCATTACCTTATCATAGCTTTCAATATATTCCGGATACTTATCATGTATGATATCGCGTGTAATATCGAGATGTTCCCCGTAATGCGTATGCGCATAATGTGAATAAAGGCTCTCAATATAATAATGTCTCTTGGAAGGAAGAATGATATCACAATCCGCAAGAAGTTTTTCAATATCCTTGCGTCCGGCTATGGCGTCGTATTTGTTCCTGCCAAACAGCCGCCTGCACCCGCGCACAGCAAAATATCTCCTGTAATGCACAAGTCCGCAATAATCAGCTTTGACATTCTTCCACATCCAGTATAAGCCCGTCAGTTCACAGTAATACGGATTCTTGTCCGATATATTATCACCCGTATCATCACATGCCGCACCGAATTTATCATTGAGCGCGGCTCCGACCTGAACCGGCATATAAATATCATCCTGCGCAAATCCGTATGGTTTATGAGCGGCAATTAAAATCCTAATATCCATCCTTAAGTGGCTCCCTTGTGTCCGAACACGATTCCTATTGTCTTAAAAAGTATCTTAAAATCAAGTCCTATATTCCAGTTATCAATATATTCAAGGTCAAGTTTGACAACTTCTTCAAAGTCGCTGACATTATTTCTTCCGCTGACCTGCCACATACCGGTAATACCCGGTTTCATGCTGAGTCTTCTCTTGTGATATCCCTCGTACTTCTTGAACTCATCAACTGTCGGAGGTCTCGTTCCGACAAGGCTCATATCACCGCGCAGAACGTTAAAAAACTGCGGAAGCTCGTCTATGCTTGTCTTACGGATAAATTTACCCACCTTGGTTATACGGGGATCATCCTTGAGCTTGAACATATGACCCTTCATCTCGTTCTGAGCCATCAGCGACTTCTTACGTTCTTCCGCATCCTTGTACATGGAACGGAATTTGTACAGATAGAAATATCTGCCGTTCTTGCCAACCCTCTTTTGCTTGAAAATGAGCGGCCCCGGTGACTCTATAAGAAGTACCGGAGCGAGAAAAACAGTGACAATTAATGTCAAAACAATTCCCACCAGCGAACCGATGATGTCCATAATCCTCTTAATGAGCATTTTATTGGCATCATAATAATTATTGGCAAAAGTGATTACTGGTATATTGCCGAGCATTGACAATGATTTCTTGAAGTCATTGAAATTCTCAAGAATCTCTATATTAAGGTGTACAACGACACCCATATTCTCTAATTCCATAATGTATTGTCTGAGTGATGCACCGGTCGCATACGGCACATCGATAAAAACCTCATCAACAACTTCTTTACGTATATAATCTATGAAAGTATCATTGTCGGCGCAAACCGGAATTCCGTCAATTTCCTGGCCCGTCATATTATCATCCACGATACACATTCCATAGATTCTGCTTACCCAGCTCTCATTTGTCTTAAGCTGTTCAACCGCATACACCGCGCGTTCCTTAGTCGTGACAAGGAAAAACTGGACATTTTTCTTTTTCCTACTGTAAACCCTTGTGAGGTAGTATTTCACTGCATAATGAGCCGCGTGCATCACTCCGATATTAAGAATCGGTGTAATAACAAACACTCCTCTTGATGCGAGATCGGAATTGCCTTTCACAAAAAGAAAGACCGCGTAAACTGCTGCAAAAATAAGATTTATCTTCAGGCAGTACATAAATTCTTCATACATATTCCGCTTAAAGAAATCCCTGTTCACATTAAAAATAAATACAACAATAGCAAATGAAAACAACACTATTCCAAGTGCATCAAGCAGCTCTGCTCTATGAAGTATATGATATCCTTTGACAAGACCGAGCCATATGCAGTTAGCTACAAAATAGCTGACAAAGACTGACACCAGGTCCACAAGGTACAATATTAAATTCTTTATATTTTCTCTGTTCTGGTACATGTTTTTATTTTCCCTGATTCCCCATATTTACATTTAATTAATAATATTTTATCATATAAATGTGTCAATTACAAGAATTCACACATTTTTAGGAGAAAATATATGCTATACGATAAAGATATACGCGAGCCTCTTTTTTATTATCTGGAGGAACGCTTCGGCAAATCCCGTATTCTTGAGGAACTGAATATGGGCCGTTCGCGTGCCGATGTTGTCATGGTTCTTCCGCAACGCATTGTCGGGCTGGAAATCAAAAGCAATGCCGACACATATGACCGGCTGGAACGCCAGGTCAAAGATTACAACAAGTTCTGTGACTCTAATTATATTGTAACCGGACTGAGGCATGTAAAACATGTCGCCGGGCACATTCCGGATTATTGGGGAATACTTTGCATATACGAAGACAACCGGAAAGTCATAATCGATGAAGTACGTCCTGCCACAGACAACCCGTCCGTTCTCAAAGCCAGCCAGATGTCATGGCTGTGGAAAAATGAGTTATCCAACATTCTCTCACACAATCAGATGCCCCGGTACCGGCAGAAAAGCAAGTCTTTCATCTGCGAAAAACTGCTTGCCAGAGTTGACTGGACCGTTCTGAAAGAACAGCTGTGCAATGAGCTTTTTGAGCGTGATTATACGTTGGTTTCTAAATAACGCCAAGCCAGATTCCCACATATGCAGCTGCCTGAGGAATTTTGCTTAGCACCCGTATTCCCATATGTTTATATGCTGCGCAGCTCTCATAATCCTGCCCTTCGTATGCTCCGACAAGATAAACCGGTATTGAAAGCATTGCTGCCTTTTCAAGCATTTCACAAAACGGACGATAATCCGTGCATACAGTTCCGGAATGATAACTTTCAATAATAACTGCTTTCACACTGTCAGTTATCTCAGGACATACCATTCCAGGATGTACACTCATACACATTATTCCAATACATCCGTCCGGAGTTTCCGGTGTTTCTTGTATTCTGCCGTATTTTGGGCACGCATGGTTCGTCCTTATAAATCTTCCATCATCAAATTCACCGTAATATTCCTCATTCACACTATGCAAGGAATCATCAAACATCCCGTGCGGCATCAGTTCGAGCGCGCAGTGAATCCTGCATCTGCCGCCTCTGTTGGCATATGCCACATAGGCACCGGTTCCGTATCTTCCCTTTATAAAAAGTACCGCCGAGCGGAAATTAACCAGTCCGTTGGACCGTTCATCTTCAAGCACATAATTGCTCGCGACCATAATTACCGGAATTGAATCACATCCGGCTGCATATGCCGCGACAGCTGCGCCATACTGGAGCGTATCGCTTCCGTGTGTGACAATGATTCCGTCATATCCGGCATCCACTCCCTGACTTACCGCATCAAAAAGTTTCTTAAAAGTATTTCCATCAGCATTCTCACTTAACACTGTATACGGAGATTCTGTATCAAACCTGACATCCCGGGCCTCATCAGGGTATGCATCCGCATACATTTGTAATAATTTGTACGGTTTGATTCCGTCAATGCTGATATACTCACCGGATGCTTCACTGCCAATGGTCCCACCGGTAAAAATAACAAGAATTTTCATCACTGTCCTCCAAGCACATTCATGCTTTCTATTACCGAAGTAACTGTTTTGATATAACTGTCGCTGTTTTTTACTTCTTCTTTGTCAAAATAATATGTGAAATATGGTATTTCACCGTTGGTAAACCGCATTCTGTTTCCGTAACTCCGGATAAATTCAGGAATTTTAAGCGGATCTATCTTAGCCTTCGGGAACATCTTAATCTTCATTTCCTTGCGTCCGGCCTTGATTTCAAGAATGTATTCCTTATGCGCGATTGATTTGATATACGCTGTGCGCATAAGGTTCATTGCCGACTTAGGAACATCTCCGAAACGATCCATAAGTTCGTCCGTCATATCGGACAATTCTTCCGCTGTCGAAATAGCCGCAATCCTCTTGTATATATCCAGTTTCTGAGCCTCGCTTCTTATATAGGTTGCCGGTACAAAAGCATCCACATCTATATCCACGACCGTCTCGAAATCCTCACCGGTATCGATTCCTTTAAGATTGGCGACTGCCTCGTTAAGAAGTTTGCAATACAAATCATATCCCACAGCTTCCATATGTCCGTGCTGTTCCTCACCCAGAATATTGCCTGCACCACGGATTTCAAGGTCTTTCATGGCGATTTTAAAACCGGAACCCAGTTCGGTAAATTCCCTGATTGCGCTAAGCCTCTTTTCGGCAATTTCGCGGAGGATTTTATCGCGCCTGTACATAAGAAAAGCATATGCCACACGGCCGGAACGGCCGACACGTCCGCGGAGCTGATAAAGCTGTGACAGACCGAACCTGTCTGAATCATGTATGATAATAGTATTAACATTCGGTATGTCAAGTCCGGTCTCAATGATTGTAGTCGATACAAGTACATCTATGTCTCCGTTGACAAAATCGACCATTATTTTCTCAAGTTCACGCTCATGCATCTGTCCGTGCGCAAAAGCTACATTGGCATCCGGAACAAGCTTGCTTATATTCAGGGCAAATTCGTCTATGCCCTGAACTCTGTTATAAACATAGTATACCTGTCCGCCACGGGCAAGTTCACGGTTAATGGCTTCACGGACCATCTCTTCATCATATTCCGTAACAAACGTCTGTATAGGAAGTCTGTCCACCGGCGGCTCTTCCAATACGCTCATGTCCCTGATCCCTATGAGACTCATGTGAAGCGTCCTTGGAATCGGTGTTGCCGTGAGTGTTATAACATCCACCGTGTCCTTGAGCTGTTTGATTTTCTCTTTATGTGTAACGCCGAAACGCTGTTCTTCATCTATTATAAGAAGTCCGAGGTCCTTAAATACTATATCCTTAGAGAGTATTCTGTGTGTTCCGACCACAACGTCAACAAGACCTTTTTTAAGGCCTTCAATAGTTTCCCTGATTTCTTTCGGTGTGCAGAAACGGGACAACATTTTAACATTGACGCCGAAATCCTTCATTCTCTGGTCAAAACCGGTAAAATGCTGCTTGGCAAGGATGGTCGTAGGCACAAGATATGCCACCTGTTTGTTATCCTGCACAGCTTTAAACGCAGCCCTCATTGCAATCTCCGTTTTGCCATATCCAACGTCCCCGCAGATAAGTCTGTCCATTATCTTGCGGCTTTCCATGTCTTTTTTGGTATCTTCTATCGCACCAAGCTGATCGGCCGTCTCCTCATACGGAAAAAGTTCTTCAAACTCCCTCTGCCACGGTGTATCCGGACTGAATTGGTATCCTTCTTTCTGCTGTCTTATCGCATAAAGTTTCACCAGTTCATCTGCCACCTGCCTTACAGCCGTCTTGACACGGGATTTGGTTCTGGTCCACTCAGCGGTTCCAAGCTTATTAAGCTTTGGTTTCTTAGCTTCGGCATCGGCATATTTCTGTATCATATCCAGCTGTGTTGCCAGAATGTACAAATTACCGCCGCCGGCATACTCTATCTTAATGTAATCTTTCTCGACCTTGTCGACCTCAATTTTCTCAATACCACGATAAATTCCAAGTCCGTGATTTTCATGCACTACATAATCACCTATGTTCAGCTGCGCAAATCCCGAAATCGGTGTTCCCTGGGTATTTCTGGTTTTCTTCCGCTCTTTCCTGGATGTACCGAAAATATCGTCCTCTGCAACGGCAACAAATCTAAGATCCGGATATTCATATCCGCGTCTTAATCTGCCTCCAAGTGTCATAACCTCGCCTTCGACAGGTTCTCTGTCTGCGTTATCGGAATATATGGCTGTCACGCCGTTATCCCTTAAGTCCGACGCAAGTCTCTGTGCTCTTGTTCTTGATGATGACATAAGAATAATGCGATATTTCTGCTTTTTCCATGAATTGATATCGGATATTAATGTTTCAAAAGAATTATTATATGATGCGATACTTTTGGAGTTGATATTATAATGTCCCGATACCTGCAGAAGCGGGAGCCTGCAGTCAAGTGTCGCAACCGCCATCGCATATCTTGCACCTATTTTGGCGTAAATTTCGCCCTCTCCGAAAAGCACATCCGTCTGTGACGGAAGGATATTTCCCTTCTCCAGCCTGTGAGACATGCTTTCACTGAATTCCTTTGTTGATACACGCATTTTCTCATCAATCCGGTTCGGCTCATCCAGCACAACAAGTGTACTCTGCCGGTCAAAATAATCAATTAATGAAACACCCGTCTTAACAAATGAATTTATATAACTGTCACATCCGGTGTAATCTTTAAGGACAAAAAGATTCTCCTTAAGCTGCTCAAAATTCTTCTTAATCTGTGCTGCTTCCGCCAGTCTGTTATCCTTCTCAAGCCGTGCGGCATACTCTTTTGTCTCTTTTTCAAGGCTTTCCATCGCATCCGCCATGTTATCATCCGGAATAAGTTCTATTGCCGGAAAAATTGTCACGTCTTCGACATTCTCAATCGAACGCTGGCTTTCGGCATCGAAACTTCTTATGGAGTCCACCTGTGTATCCCAGAGTTCTATTCTGTACGGATTCTCTGCCGTGAGCGGATATACATCAATTATTCCGCCCCTGACTGCAAACTGTCCTCCAAATTCAACCTGGGCACAGCGTTCATATCCCATAAGCGAAAGTTTCTCTGCAAGTTCGTCAACATCAATGTCATCATCCGCCGCTATTCTTATCGTGTACCGCTCATATACCTGTGGAGGCATAAGTTTATCCATACAGCCGTCAATTGTCGTCACTACCGTCAAGGACGGTTCTTCCGAAAGTCTGTGAACTGCTTCAAGACGTTCCTTCGCAAGCTGGTTTCCGTGTATGTCCGCACTATAGAAAATAAAATCCCTCGCCGGATAATATACCGTATTACGGTCCATTGCACGGTAATCCTCGTAAATCTGCCTTGCCCTTATTTCATTATAGGTCACGATAAGTCTGTACTTAAACTCCTTACCTACTCCATAAATAAAGTGCGGCTTCTGCTGCTCAACGCATCCAAAAGCCACCGGCACCCTGCCTGTTTTCTTCAGGTCGTATATTATATTATCATAGTATGCCAGTTCGTGGACCGGCAGTTCCAATACATTCATAATTCCTACCCGTTATATTTGTTCATGGCTGCATCGCATCCTTCACCGATCATGCATTCAACCGCCTCGCACGCCCTTTTAATTCCTTCGGATACCGTAGCCTCATCCTGGGATGAAAATCTTCCGAGAACATAATCGGCAAGATCCATTTCCTTCGGCTTATCCCCGACACCAAACTTAAGACGTGGAAAGTTCTCACTTCCAAGGTGCGCAATAATGCTTTTGATTCCGTTATGCCCACCGGCACTGCCTTTCTTGCGGATTCTGATTCTGCCGACATCAAGACTGATATCGTCGAAGAGAATGATTACATTCTCAGGCTCTACTTTATAATAATCTGCTGCAGGACCTACACATTCACCGCTGAGGTTCATGTATGTGAGCGGCTTGAGTAAAATTACTTTCTCTCCGCTTATAATGCCCTTACCAACAAGCCCGTTATGTTTCCTGTCGCTGAATGTTATCCCGTTTCTGACCGCCAGTTCATCTATCAGCCTGAAACCTATATTATGTCTCGTTTTATCGTATTTGGACTCAGGATTACCGAGTCCCGCTATTATATACATATTCTGTCTCTCCTTAAGCATTCGGATATTTTAGTATAGCACAATTTTACATCGTTATCCAATAAATTTGTTGAATTATTCATATATAAATGTTATTATCATATACATAAAAAAATTTAAAGGAGTTGATACTTTGGACCCCAGTGTCGCGATACAGATAGTAGCACTTGTAGTGCTTATTGCTCTGTCATCATTTTTTTCATCTGCTGAGACATCATTTGTCTCGGTTAATCTTATTCGTATGCGTTCACTCGCAGACGACGGCAACAAAAGAGCTGCCAGAGTTCTCAAGATTCGTGAGAATTCCGCCAAAATGCTCAGCGCCGTTCTTATCGGCAACAACCTTGTAAACATTTCAGCTTCAGCGCTTGCGACGATGGTTGCGCAGTCGCTTTTCGGCAATTCCGCCGTCAGCATTGCAACCGGAATCATGACGGTCGTGGTTCTCATCTTCGGTGAGATAACGCCAAAGACCATCGCAACCGCCAATGCGGATAAAATTGCGCCGGCATACAGCAGCATAATCTGGCTGCTTATGATAGTGTTTACACCGGTAATTTTTATATTGAACAAGGTCTCATCGGCATTTCTTTTTATACTCGGATTTAAGTCTGACAAGAACCAGGCTTCCATAACCGAGGATGAACTTCGTACTCTCGTCAATGTAAGCCACGAAGAAGGCGTTATCGAGAATGACGAACATGCCATGATAAGCAACGTGTTTGATTTCGGGGATTCCCAGGCCAAGGACGTAATGATACCCCGCATTGATATGACATGTATCTCCGTAAACAGTACCTACGAAGAGATTGTTGAGGTGTTCCGCGAGGATAAATACACCCGTCTTCCGGTATATGAGGATAATGTCGATAACGTGATAGGTATTATTAATGTTAAGGACCTTCTTCTCTGTGACAAGGGAACCGAATTCAATGTCCGCAATATTCTTCGTAAACCATATTATACATACGAATTCAAGGATATTTCGGAACTTATGACCGAGATGCGTAAGACCTCCAACAATTTTACCATAGTTGTTGATGAATATGGTTCCACCGTCGGAATGATTACACTTGAAGATCTTCTTGAAGAAATTGTCGGTGAAATACGTGATGAGTATGACTATGATGAAGAGGATGACATTGTCAAAGTCAATGATACTGAGTACCTTTTATCAGGTTCTGCCAAACTTAACGATATTGATGATATCTTTGAACTTCCTAAGGACGAGGATGCTTCAGAATATTATGATTCAATCGGAGGTCTCATTGTCAAACACCTTGAACGGCTGCCGCAGGAAGGCGATGAAGTCGACCTTGACGGGCTTAAGTTCATAGTCGAAAAATGTGACAAAAACAGGATAATTAAAGTCAGAGCTTACATTGTTCCGCGCAATACTACAGATGCGGACGATACACTCGCAGGAGGCACACATGAAAAAAATACTTAACGAATTCAAGGAATTTATATCCAAGGGTAACGTAATCGATCTTGCCGTAGGTATGATTATTGGTTCTGCATTCACAGCCATTGTGTCATCACTTTCTTCATCACGGCACTCTGTCTTTTCATTGTAGTCAAGACAATCAATGCCTTCAGAAATATTAAGAAGAAAGAAGAAAAGCCGGCTGAGCCGACTACAAAGATCTGTCCTTACTGCATGTCGGAAATTAACATCAAAGCTGTTAAATGTCCATGCTGCACATCGGATTTAGATAAATAATTACAGAATAAAACCGCGGTACATATCACAAGTACCGCGGTTATTTACTGTCTATCTGTTATCCTGTCCATAGTAAGCATTGGCTCCGTGTTTACGGTTATAATGCTTGTCCAGAAGATACTGCGGAACTCTCTGTGCTCTCGGGTCCAGTACCATTGTATTATATGCCATTTCCGCAACATGTTCCATAACAGTTGCATTGTATACCGCATTGGCAGGGTCCTTGCCCCACACAAACGGTCCATGGTTACGGACAAGTATTCCCGGTGTAGCCATAACATCCGTTCCGTCTATCGCCTCGATGATTACTTTACCTGTATTGGTCTCATAATCACTTTCCACTTCGTCTTTGGTCAATGCCCTTGTACAGATTATATCATTGTAGAAATAATCTGCATGGGTTGTTCCGAATGCCGTAATAGGCATTCCTGCCTGCGCAAATGAAACTGCCCAATGTGAATGTGTATGAACCACCGCACCCATGTCCTTAAAATGCTTATATAATTCCACATGCGTCGGCGTATCCGAAGACGGTCTGTAACTTCCTTCCACAACATTACCGTCAAGGTCAACAACTACCATATCAGATGCTTTCATTCCGTCATATTCAACGCCGCTTGGCTTAATTACAACAAGATTACTGTCACGGTCAATCCCGCTCACATTGCCCCATGTATAAATTACAAGTCCCTGTCTTACAAGTTCAAGATTCGCATCAAGAACTTTTTCTTTCAATTCTTCAAGCATCCTTCTGTCTCCTTCGTCACGATATAAAATCTTTGTCTTTAAGTATGATCAACCCGCCGTTTTTCCTGGATGTCCGGCGTTTTCCCTTGCGGCTGCCGCGTTCAATCGCATCATCCACAATCTCTCTGATACTTTCAACTGCTTTGGTAGCATCTCCGGTATCAATGCCTCCTGCAAGAAGGTATAATTTAAGTAATGCTTTCTCTCCTATAATATAACCTTTCTCACGCGCATAGCCCTTAGCTGCTGCCACAAGTTCATTTACCGAATATCTTCTGACCTCAACACGATAGTCAAACATTCTCGAAAGATCCGGAACTTCTGTAAAAACACGGTTAATCGAATAATCCTCACCTGTTATGATTACAAGCATTGATTCTGTATCGCCTTCCATTACCTGTGCAAGTTCCCTGGCCGATTCTTTGGTAAGCTGTCCGGCATTTTCTATGATAAGAGTGATTCCCTTAAGCTTATCTGCAGATGCCAATATACTCTTACTGTTTATGGCCGCCGCATTGGTCTTGGCTATGCGTAGTTTCTTATTGTTGTCCTCCGAGTGCAGTGCCTTGAATAAATCGATTGCAAAATCCGTTTTATCGGTCTTGGCCCTTCCGACTACGGCAATATTACCGTGTGCAGAGGTTCCGTCCGGGACTTCACGTTTCTTATTATTGATAATCTCTGCAGCTGTCTCTTCCATTCCGCTGATGAAGAGATATTTCTGCAGATACCGGCGTTCCGAAGGCTTAAGGACATAGTCATTGTCGTTGTCTTCTTCAACTGCAGCCGTCATCTCATCTTCAGCCGCAGCCGTTATCTCATCTTCAGCCGCACTGTGTTCTTCCTCATATGCGGCAATCTCTTCTTCTGAAAATTCTTCTTCTGCCTCATCATCAGCCATTATTTCTCCGGCATCGTCAACTTCATCATCAATGTACTCTTCTTCGGCAATCATTGTCGGTGCTTCTTCACCGGCTCTGGCATCCAGTTCTTCCCTGACTTCGGCCATAAGTCTGGCTGCAATATCATTAATGGCATCTTCCGCTGCATCATTGATCATCTGTTCATCATCGGGTATTTTCTCCGGCTCTGCAGCTTCAGTTTCCGTATCAGTTTCCGGTGTATCTTCTACGGCTGTATCCTGCATGGATTCCATCCACTGCATTATGTCCATCTGACCGTCTATTACTTCACTTTCCTCCGGCTCTGCAGGTTCCGAAACTGTTTTTTTCACAGCTTCTTCCAATGACTCTTCCGGCTCTGTCTCATTGGTTTCCGGTTCCTCCTGCGGTTCGTCATCTTCGGTTACCAGTCTGACCATGTACTCATCATCTTCTTCAGGTTCAGCTGCCTCTGCGACGCTCTCTTCTTCCACCGGTTCTTCCTGCTTCTCTATGATTGTCTCAAAATCTTCTATAATGAATTCAGGATTGGTACCGGCCTCTCCCTCCATCTCACTTTTCTCAACGATATATTTAGGAAGCGCTCCCTCAGGCAACGGAACATCTGCTGTCATCGGTTCTTTAGTGTCATCTTCCATAACGCTTCTGTATCTGTTCCAATGATGCGTATTAATCCGGATTTCCTTGGTCGGTTCGTCTATGCCCTCATATATATCTTTATACTTATCTTCAATACTGTCCGGCTCAGACTCTTTCTCTACTTCCGGCTGTTCTTCGGCTTCTTCCGGTTCTTTCTCCGCCTCCGGCTGTTCTTCGGGCTCTTCAGCTTCTTCCGGCTCTTCCCATGTGTCTTCCGACGGTTCCACGAATTCAGTAGTCTCCGACGGTTCCACGGCTTCAGTGGTCTCCGACGGTTCTTCAATTCCGGCCGGCTCGGTTATTTCCGGCTCAGCCGCCTCTTCTCCCTGACCGGTTATTTCCGGCTCAACCGCCTCTTCTTCTCCCGGACCGTTTATTCCACCGAGAATCTTAGCCATGCTTTCGGCAAGCTGTGCCTGTATGTTCTGAGTATCATATATAGAATAATCTTTTTCCTGTACCTTGTATTCTTCCTGCGGTTCAGGTTCCTTAACTTCCTCATGTTCAATATCAGGTTCGCTGTCATATTCCGGCATAACCGTGCTGTATTCCATACCGGCCGCGCGATATTCTTCCATCATATCAAGCTTGGCCTGCTGTGATTTGGTAAGCTTGGCATAGCGGTTCTTAAGCCTCAATGCCTTCTCAACATATTCTCCTTCATTGAACCAGAGAATCAGATCATCACATTCACGCACACATTCATCAATTCTTCTCGCCTGAGCATATAGTTCGGCAAGTTCATATTCATATTGTTCGTCAAGTTCACTCTGCTTGTACTCTTCAAGAATCTCTATAAGGCGTTCAACCGGCGCCTTGCGTGCCTTGTTAAGCTTATACATAAGGATATATTTTTCCGTATCCCTCGGTGCTGCCTCTACAAATTCGTTATACAAATCATCGGCTTCATCAAGATCATCTATCGCAATTGATATCTCCGTGAGCTTATATATAAGCCTCTTGCCACCGAGATTTCTGTTATAGGCATACACACAGATATTGCGTGCATCCTTAAGCCTTCCGGCTCTCTCATAAACGTCCTCGGCAATGGCAAGTTCTGACCATTTCTTGACTTTACGCCACTCGATCGTTTCAACGACCTTGGCCGCTGCCTCATAATCGCCTTTGTCACGTAATTTATTTATCTGTTCAAGTTTAATTCCAAATTCAACTCGGTCCACACCAATTACCTCTCATTCTGTAAAGCGGAATTTTCTCTAATAATTTATTGTATCACAGCGGCATATCAATGTCAAAAATCATGTGTTAAAAAAATCCTCGATTGTTGACTGTTCGTAATCAAGCTGCACATATTCCATCTCATCGGCTTTAACCTGACTTCTGTAATCGACAACAACTGTCTGTTGTCTGCCTGCCACAAGTTTCTGTCCGAGAATGTAATTTACATCAAACATTCTGGTAATTGCCGGTGTGGCGCCTCTTGCCGGAACGATTAACTGGACATGGTTGGTCTTAAGCATACCGAAAATCGGTTCCCAGATATACACATCCTTCGCCGCACCGAATGGGTTATCTATGAAAATAGTATTACCGGTTATCTGTGAATCCTTATTGGCTGAATTCAGACACGCAATATAATTGATAATCGCTATAAGGAACTGTATGTATATACCCTGCGACTGGCCGGTACTACCGACCGCCTCCTCGTACCTGAGATAACGGCTCTGGTCCTTAATATGTTCCCTCTTGTAAAGCGAGAGTTTAATACTGTTCATATCCTGGACTACGACTGAGAACAACCGCTTCCATGAAAGCCGTCCCTTGATGTATTTGAGTTTGTCTTCCGGAGAATGGAAGGTTTCTGCCGCCGACACCGTCTCATTGATATATACTGACATTCTGTCCTTATACATATCTTCCCTGATATACGGAACCGATAATGTGATTATTGGTATAACCTCATCATCCAATGTAATACGTGATAACTTAGGAAGTCTGTCAAGTTCGGTTCTGATATTGCTGCATATCTGTATACATCTGTCCTCAAACCTGTCCTTAATATGTTCCATCTCACCAAGACTTTTGTCAATTCTGTCACGTTCAAGTGCTATACACTCATTGGTCTGCTTAAGTCCATCCACCATTGCCGTCACATCTGCCACGCATTGCGGAAGTTCGACCGATGCCATGATTTCCTGCGCGAGTTCATATGCCTTAAGGTCCTCCAGTGAAGTTATAAGTTTCTGTTTTCTGTTATAAAAATCTGTTTTGAGTCTGTCTTCCTCTTTGAGAACACGGTTATATTCTTTACGTAATTCATCATATGAAGACACATCCGCAGTCAATATTCCATTAGCAGTTTCACGTCCGGAAAGTCCTGCATTGGTGACAATCCTTTCCAGGTCGCGTTCCATGACCATCGCATCCCTGTTATCATTTTCAAGCTGTCTTATCTGCGATTTAATATCACTCCGTCTTGATGTAATTTCAGACATCTTATGCCTGAACACAGCTATGCTCTCCTTCGGATTATCATCGCTTGTGCGTTCAAATATGCCGTATTTCTCCTCATACACCCTGCGCGCATGCTCAATGCTTCCTTCGATTCTGTTTCTGGAAGCTGACTGTGCATCTATTTCGGAATCTTTGGCAGCCGCTTTGCGGTCTGAATCGTTAATTTCACGACGCAGGTTCTCAATATATGCCTCATCGCGTATTACAAGCAGTCCCTTTTCAAGATTCTCTTTGGCATCCTCAAGCGACATACCGTTGCGTTTTATGCTCCTCTCAGATTTATCCATTGCCGCGCGGCAGTTATTCATAAGCCTTGTCTTATCCTCTATATCACCGTTGCGGCCGGTTATAAGCTCCTGCAAAGCCGCAAACCTGGCATCGACTGCCTCTTCAAGCATACCCTCAGGGTTGGCGGCATCATCATTTTCACGGTAATACGGTCTGTAAATACTATTATAGACTTCATCATCCCTATCAATATCAGCTCTTATTCTGTCACGATTATTGACCGCATTTTCAAGTTTCACGGAAAGATTTTCCTCGTTCCGGGCAGCAATATCGTATTCCGCCCTGGCCTTATCCATCTCAGCACGGACTTTCTTTCTGCGTTCACGCAGCCCGATAAGTTCGGCATAAATCGCAAGATTATCCTCAAGCATCTTTCTGCGTGCCATACATTCATCAAGATGTTCTTTTTCAGCTGCAAGAGCCTTCTTCAATGCCTCATTTCTCACAGTTTCGTTAGATATTGTCCTGTCACACAGCTCGATTTCATCCTGCAGCTGTGCCATATCTTCTTCGATCTGACCAAGCTCCGATTTGATTATTTCCGCCGGTTCATCCTCTAAAACCGTTCTTGCGGTCACGATATCATCTCTTATAACCTCCGCCTTATCGCGGATGCTCACAAGACTATCTTTTGCCGTCTTTAATTCCTCCGATACATTATCTGTCTCGGCTGCAAGTGCCGCTTCATCCCACAGAAAATCCATTCTCTTATATGCGGCATTCATACTGCCTGCATCCGGGAAATCCATTTCGTTTCTGATGATCGGAACCATATAAGTTCCGGTGTTCATCGAATAAATAACCTTATCCGCCGCTATCGCATCATACGCATCACCGGCAACGATCACATAAGGCAGGTATGGATATTCCATTATCATATCCACGCCGGCATCACGTCCAGCACGGACAGCATTTCCATAACGACCCCTGAGGTAATCGAGAACCGCTTCAAATCTGCTGTCATAATCAGGCACTTTATGCTCTTTGATATTGCCAAGATATGCCTGAAGACTGTTAATTTCATTTTCCTTCTCTATCTGCTGTTTTAATGTGCTGTCATATATCTGATGCATCGTGTGTATCAACGCATCACGGCTGCAATTATATATATTACACAATGTTGATATGTGTCCGGTTCTCTTTACGGCAGCTTCATAACGCGTCGCCGCTTTGTCATAATCCGCCTTCATCCGTTCATATCTGTTCCGTGCAACAGCTGCTTTCTTCTCATTATCGCGTATAATTCCGGCACACTTAGCGGTATTTTCGTCAAGTGACGCGATATTTTCCCGGCTCTTATCAATATCATTTCCGTTATCTTCATATGCCTGGCCGAGCGCATCCGCAACTATAAGCGAACACTCCTTAAGGCCTGCCATCAGGCTGCTTTCTTTGGAAAGGCAGATTGAGTTGACCTCATCATATATTCCCTTTTCGCTGCTCATCCCCGCAAAAAGAGCGCGCACCTTCTCCTTCTCTGCCTCATATTCGGATTTAATGTCAGCTGCCGTTTCCTCTGCCCGGTTAAGACCCTCCAGATTTAATGCTCTTTTTTCGGTATAAAATCTGTATTTCAAAGCAGCCAGCCGGTGCATGGACTCAATTATCTCTTCATCATCCTTGCTTCGGTTGGCAATCAATTCTTTTAATTTATCATACTCTGCACCCGCATCAGTATAATCCCTGTACTCCAGCGCAATATCATTAAGCCTTATCTGTTCTTTAAAACCGGCGCTGCGGTCTGAAATCGCATTTTTTGCCGCTATCGTCTCCTCTATAAGACTGTTCAATTCATTCAGTTCGTTATACTCTTCCTCTATCTCCGCACGGGCTGCACCGGCTGATGCCACATCATATTCCTCATCCAGCGATGCGTATGTGTTTTCAAGATTCTCCAGCTGCTCTTTCTTTCCCGCAAGCTCTCTCCGGCATGCCATAAGACATCCGACAAGTCCGTCCGCTGTACGCTCTTTCCTGTCATACAATTCTCCAATTGTCCCAAGTCCGTCCGCAAATTCATCAAGCAGTTCCATCTGTCTGTCATACCCGGCAATTTCGCCACGTCGCTTTGCCAGTTCAATGAGTTTGTCCTTGATGTCAAGAAGTGTCCTGGCCATTTCGTCATCATCTGCCTCACCGTTGCGGATTCTGTTATTATAGGATTTCTCGATTATCTCCTCAATGAGAAGATCCTCAACAACTTTCCTTGTGGTTTTATAACTGTTTTCAAAATAAGTCCGGACATGGCCCTCCGTCTTATTAATTCCGCGGATAATCTCCCACTGGCTCTCATGAAGTCCGTAATTACTTATAAAATTCTGATAATCTCCCTTTCGTTCAAAAATATGCACCTCAACCCCATAATCATGTTTTTCGAGGTCGCGCAGATATGCCTTAAGTCCATTGTATGTCACACGTTCACTTCCGTTTGAAAGCGGCAGGTTCTTAATATCGTTGTCACCGAATTCCTTATAGAAAATACAATAGTTAAAATACTCAATGCTCGCGAGCTCCCTTTGTGAATCCTCGGAATTATCCTTACCCTTACGCGCGCAGAAACCTGTTGTCATATAGCGGTAACCATCCCTTACATCGCACGCATCCAGTTTCCATTCTATCAATGAATGAATTACCGTATTAACACCCGGTGTCCTGAAAAGTTTCTCGACCGGCTGTTTGTCATCAAGCGTGCAGTTAGGTATCAGATTTTGCAGCAGCAAAAGCATAAGCACGCTCTTGCCACCACCGTTTGCAAGGTCATATATACTGTTTTTGCATGAGAAACGCATCATAAAATCATCATAAAACTGTGTACCGAAATTATATTTTACATTGTTTACCCTGATTCTGTTAATCTGCGGCATCTGTATCTTCCTCCTTATCCGACGACAAAATCTCATGAAGCCGTCCTCTGTTTTCCTCAAAATATTTCTCGGCAATTGCCTTGAATCTCGGAGTAGGATAATACAATTCTCCCGATTCTATAAACAGATTCTGCGTAATCAGAAAATTAAATGTCAGCTTCACATAACCCATGCGCGAATTTTTTGCTGCCCTCTGTCCTCCCTTGTCTTCAACACTTACATCCGGGAGTTCGTCCCACACAAGTGCAACTGCCTTGAACGATTTTTCTTCCGCCTCATCCATCACGATTCCGGATGAGTGATCTATCATTCCTCCGAGAGATGCACTCACAGCCTTCACAATATCTTCCTGCCTGATATATTCCAGAAATGTCCCTGTCATGGAATCTTTATAAAATCTGATTATGATCGTATATATTATAAAGTATACCAAAAACAGTTCTTTATTAAGTCTGAGTCCCATTATTTTCTTCAATTCCTCGTTGGAATAACCGAATACTCTGTTGTCTGCACCGGCGCTTATGAAAAGCGAATCGTTATATTCATACAGATTAATGTCAAATCTCTTTAAAATCTGTACAACACAGTCATATACCTCGCTGTTATGGCTATACTCATCATACAGCATCGCATTCGCGCCGCCGGCTTTCACATCCTCGCCCATAAAAAGCGCGGTCACAATATCAAGTGCCTTTTCAAGATTTCTGTTTTCCATATTGCCCTGCCTCTCTGTCAAATCCTTTTTATCGTAAAATCAGTAATGCTCATTCCCGTATAAGGAATGATTTCGTGCAAATTACCATCCGCCAGTTCAAGTATAAAATGCATTCCGCTGTATTTAAGGAACTCTTCCCTGTCCATAAGCCCTGCTATGATCTCATCAAGAAAAGTTTCTCCGGTATTCTCGCCGGCCTGCATAAAATAATCTTTTTTTCCGCAAAGATGTACGAGAAAAGCATAATAATCCCCATTTTTGAAGACTTCACTGCCAAAAATGTTCATAACTGCGTCATTGTATTCACCCAATGTAAACTCATCATTCTTCGTGAGCATCTCCAGAAGCACATGCATAAGTGCACCCGCATTCCGCCTGAATCGTTCATCATCAAGTTCATCCTCAAATACAATCTCTGCCGCCGTCTCTTCTTCTATCTGCTCAGGTGTCTCTGCCTCATACGGCCTGTAACTGAGAATATCTTCGACCTTGACCAGATCAAAAGTCTTATGTATATTCAGTCCAAGAAACGGTTTTACCACATATTCAAGTGCCTGCGGCATGTCCTTCTTAATCATAATATCAAGTGCGCCCTTGAAATCAAACCGGCTTCTTAACCGGCCGAGCTTTGCTTTTCTCACGATTTCATCAGTCCTGATTCCAAGTTCCGTACAGGCTTTAAGAAGTTCACTGTGATTATTCATCGCTATTTTGAGTTCCGTATCAAGTCTGTATATCTGTTCCGCAGCTTTTGAAGAACGGCTATCGTCCGCATCGCCAAACCGGCTCATTGCCGATTCGATCAATTCCCTGTTCTTGGCAAACAATTTCTGTTCGTCCGCGAACCATCTTATTCCGGTATCAAAGAAATTCTCATACGCATCAACTCCGGCAAATACATCCTCAGAGAGAATATCAAGCACTTTATTGCGGCGTAATTTCAACCGTTCCACTTCCTCGTTAATCCTCTTAACGACTTCTGTTCCGCCCTTGAAATCTTCAGACTCAATCATCTTCTCGAGAAGAAGCTGCTCTACGTTAATGCGGCTCTCATCCTTGATTTCCTTGGTTTCAAGATAAAATTCTATTCCGTCCGGACTTATCGAATACCATACCGTTCCATCCTGTATTCTGCTCTCAAGCAGCTTCACCCTCGATACCCTGCGTACCCGGTCAACCGGGTCATAATACTCAAACATAAACGGTCTTCCGTCATTCTTGAGTTTGTCGAATATATAATCCACCAGAACCTTATTATCCTCCGGTGTGAGCGTAACGGCAAAATCACGTCTGATGCATGCGCTCATAAAATCATAATACATCTGATATGTAACATCGCGTTCTTTAAAGTTATTTTCCTCAATAAAAAAGCGCAGGACAGCCATAAGAATATATCCCATATCAAGATTGTCATAAATACCGTCCTTAAACCATGAGAAGGACACCTCAGACAATTTGAAAAAAGGATAATACTTTCTAAGGTTGAGCATGCGCTCTTTGTGGTCTGCAATTATGTCATTGACTAAAATATGCTCCTGCGGCATAAGTGCCTCCGTATACTAAAGCTCCGTACGCCCGTCAAGCGCGCGTAGAAGCGTAACTTCATCTATATATTCAAGGTCTCCTCCGACCGGAACTCCGCTTGCTATTCTTGTAACCTTTATTCCCGTCGGTTTGATCAATTTGGAAAGATACATCGCCGTCGCTTCTCCCTCAAGGCTTGAATTCGTGGCGATTATAACCTCATCAACATCTCCCTGAAGTCTTATGAGAAGTTCTTTAATCTTAATATCGTTCGGGCCTATTCCAAGCATCGGCGAGATTGCCCCATGCAATACATGATACACTCCGGTATACTTGCCGGTTTTCTCATATGCCGCAAGGTCCCTTGTATTTTCAACAACCATAATCTCTTTATGGTTCCGTTGTGTATCCCGGCAGATAGGACACTCATCACTGTCCGTAAGTGTCTGGCATACCTTACAATAATGTACATTGTTCTTGGCATCGACTATTGCCTGCGCGAGTCCTTGTGCGCGCTCCTTTGGCATATTGATTATATGAAAAGCAAGGCGCTGCGCCGTCTTGGCGCCAACGCCCGGAAGTCCTGCCAATTCTTCAATTAACCTGCTTATCTGCTTTCCGTAATAATCCATCAGAAAGGAAATCCTCCTCCGAGTCCTCCCGTAATCTTAGCCATGGACTCCTGTGTGCTGTCCTCAACCTGTCTTATTGCCTCGTTGGTAGCCGCAACAATAAGATCTTCCAGCATCTCTATGTCATCAGGATCAACTACTTCCGGAGAAAGTTTAACCTTGGTAACTTCTTTCTTACCGGTAATGGTAACCTCTACGGCACCGCCGCCGGCTGCTGCCGTAAATTCCTTCTCCTCAAGTTCTTTCTGGGATTCCTCCATCTGTCTCTGCATTCTCTGTGCCTGCTTCATCAGATTATTCATATTACCCGGCATTCCTCCGCCGGGAAAACCACCACGTTTTGCCATTGTCAGTCTCCTTTAATCTTCTATTGATATATTCATTTTAACGTATTCCTCTACATCTGTAAACGAATCTTCAAATGACTTTCCCTGTTCAAGCAGCCGTATCTCTATATCGACCGCTTTGCCTATTGTATTTTCTATTACGCCCTTAAGCGCATCCATTGATTTATCTTTGCTTAAAAAATCATGTACAAACGCATTCTCCGTGACAAGTACAAGCTTATCACCGTCAACCGTTATTCTGGTTTCCTTAAGAAAATTAGCATATACATTCTCCGACTGGCCTATAATTCCGCGCCAGTTCTCGGCAACCTTCCTAAGATCTTCCGGAAGCGCCTTAATCTCTTTCCTGATACTCTTGGATGCCGGAGGTGCCGATATCTGCGGTACGGACACACTTCCAACAGGTATCTCCGGTCTTATCGCATTAAGTGCAATGAGATCTTCTTTCTCTTTAACCAGTTCCTCAAGTCTTTCGATACGCTCCGCAAGAGATTCCGTATCTGTCTCCATCTGCGGTCTGGCAAGCTTGATAAGTGCCACCTCAACCTGCACCCTCTTCTGCCCTGCGAACTTAATCGACTGCGTGAGTTCCGAAAGTATCCTTATATATCTTATCATTTCGTTGCCGTCAAGCATGAATGCTTCTTCCTTAAGGCGCGCCATATTCTCCGCCGACATATCTATCATGCTCTCTGATTCAGGCGATGTCTTAAGCATAAGCAGATTACGGATATACCATGTAAAATCCGATACAAACTGTGACAGATCCCTTCCGGCAAGTATAAGTTCATCTAACTCTTTAATGACTCCTGTTATGTCGCCGTTAATTATCATACGGAGCATATCCGAGAACACCTCTGTGTCCACCGCTCCAAGGACTTCCAACACGTCCTCATACCTGAGCGTTCCATTGGTATAAAACGCCACGCACTGATCCAGAAGACTTAATGCGTCACGCATCGCCCCATCGGCCATCTTGGCAATATATTCAAGTGCACGTTCTTCAACATCAACGTGCTCTGCCGCCGTAAGCTCTTTAAGCCTGTCAGTGATAACTTCCACCGATATACGCTTAAAATCATACCGCTGGCATCTGGACATTATGGTTACAGGTATCTTATGTGATTCTGTTGTGGCCAGTATAAAAATAACATACTCGGGCGGTTCCTCAAGTGTCTTCAAAAGAGCATTAAAAGCTCCTATCGAAAGCATATGAACCTCGTCGATTATATATACTTTATAACGGCCTTCGGTCGGCCTGTACGAGACTTCCTCGCGTATCTGCCTGATATTGTCCACGCCGTTATTACTTGCCGCATCTATCTCTATAACATTCAATGACGAACCGTTCGCAATCGCTTTACATACCTCGCACTCGCCGCACGGACTTCCGTTCACCGGATGTTCGCAATTAACAGCTCTCGCAAGAATCTTGGCAACGGTCGTCTTACCGGTTCCACGCGTTCCGCAAAACAGATACGCATGCCCGACTCTGTCCGTCTCTATCTGGTTGGTTAATGTTCTAACTATATGGTCCTGGCCCTTCACATCCTCAAAGGTGTTCGGCCGCCATTTCCTGTATAATGCTGTATATGACACGTTCCGTCTCCTGTCTAATCTCCGAATCCTATTCCGAGAACCTTAGCATCTCTTATAATAGCGCACTCCGGATCTATAGTCTTAAGCTTGCCCGCAATCTCCTCAAGCGGCACGGAAGTAATCTCATTATTCTTCATGGCAACCATCTTGCCAAATTCTTTATTAAGAATAAGTCTGGCAGCCTCTGCGCCAAACATTGTCGAAAGCACTCTGTCATACGGACACGGGCTTCCGCCTCTCTGTGTATGACCCGGAACCGTAATTCTGACTTCCTGTCCAAGTCTTTCTTCGATCTCTTTGCCTATCTTATAAGATACTGACGGATAAGGATTCTGTGCCAGTTTCTTCTTAAGTTCTTTCTTCGGGAGTGCCGCATCTTCTTTCGATATCGCACCCTCAGCAACTGCGAGAATTGAGAAATTCTTGCCTTTCTTATTCCTTTCTTCGAGCTTCTTTACAACCTTATCAATATCGTAAGGAATCTCCGGAATAAGTATTATATCAGCACCACCGGCAATTCCGGCATGCAATGTGATCCATCCGACCTTATGACCCATAACTTCCACGATAAATACCCTGCCATGTGAAGATGCCGTGGTATGAATACAATCAATCGCATTCGTAGCGACATCAACAGCACTCTGAAAACCGAATGTAATATCGGTTCCCCATAAATCATTATCTATCGTCTTAGGAAGTGACACGATATTAAGTCCTTCTTCCCTGAGAAGATTCGCCGTCTTCTGTGTTCCGTTGCCACCGAGAATTACAAGGCAGTCAAGCTTAAGCTTCGCATAATTATCTTTCATAGCCTTAACTTTATCCAGTCCGTTCTCATCCGGCACACGCATAAGTTTGAACGGCTGTCTGGAACTTCCGAGAATGGTTCCGCCTTCCGTGAGTATTCCCGAAAAATCACTGTCACTCATCTCACGGTATTTGCCGTAAATAAGGCCCTTATATCCATCTTCAAATCCAATAATCTTAACATCCTTACGTGCGCTGTAGAGTGCTTTCGCAACTCCTCTCATCGCTGCATTAAGGCTCTGGCAGTCGCCGCCGCTGGTCAACATTCCTATTCTGAGCATAATCTTAATCCTCCTTACCGCTGTTATGGGCAGCAGACAGTCCATTACGGATGCCTGCACAGGTATTGTATATTTATTATTTTAACCAATCCGGGACAATAATGCAATGATGCTTTGCAATTACCGGCATAAAAAAATCCATGCGTTCTGCGTTGTGCATTACACTAAAACCCGTTACCGGACATACCGGCTCAATCCAGGTGCCCTTGCGTCACATAGGAGGTTCCGCTTAATGCTGCTTCGTTCCCGACCTGACATGGTTCACGGATTCCTATTGCGCAAGACCCAGATTTCAACACCGGTCTGCCCGGGCAGCGATTATATGCAATGCCCGAAACAGAACATCACCCCTGCTATAGCGGATTTCAGGTACAGGGAGCCGCTACTTCCCCGGCTGCATGGAAATGTATTAACAATATTAATTTATACCGTTATGAACACGGCATTATTCAGTATACCCATTTTCCGAAAATATGTCAAGAAATTTGAATTTCCTTGATGGTATCATCTGTAACCGGCAAAAATGTACAATCGGTATTATTGGCTTTCCAGTCCTCAACGTATTGACTGAAATCACCACCTGTACTGCCTTCAACATAATACACGTCTTCTCCGTCATCATTGGTCTCATACCATGCCATGTACTTCATATATGCTTTGTCCTTATCATATATGAGGTATGACGGCTCACCTCCCGGTCCCATAAACATTCCCGAAGTTTTGAATTGTCCTATTTGTCTTCCTTCCATAAAGGTCATATAGCCCTCAGATCCTATGGTATAAAATACAATATACCCATCACTTATATATGACTCACATTTGACAACAAGTTCTTTCTCCCCGTTGCCGTCAAGATCCACCAACGTGTATCCTGCCAATTTGTACCGGCTTAATGACACCAAATGAAGCATCTCATCCATATTAAGCAGACTTCCGTCCACTGCATACATCTCTCTGCCAAAATAATTCGCGTACTCTATTGCACGGTATGTGAAACTGTGACGTCCCGAAATTATACTCTGCATAAGCTCATTTCCGGAAAGTTCCAGACTGTCGTCGCTGCAAGCTTTGTGTTCCTGCCCCTTCCATTTCAGATACTCATTATATGTACCCTTAACATATGGCACTCTCGGATCTTCCGGAACCGTCTGCGTCTCATTTTGCTCGTCAGTGGCAATTTTATTCGGCGCCGTTGCCGTATCAGAAGCCTTTGTCACTGTTTCCGTCGTTCCCACCGTCTCTGTTTCTTTCTGTTGCTTTCCACACGCTGCCAATGCCGATACGGACAGGCATAATACGGCAGATGTGATTATTATTGATTTTAGTTTCATAGCTATATCCCTCCTACTTCATTACCGAATATATTGTAGTAGCCTTTTCATAACGTTCACTAAAATTCCTATTGTCCGGCATTTCTATTTCGTTTAAGAAAATTCCTGTTGCACCATCAATCAAATCAGTTTTTTTCAGCTTATTCCATGCACTTTTTGTCAAATCATCACGCTCTGTTTCTTTGCGAAAACATGCAAATTGTGCATTAATATCGCTAACCGATAACCCCATCTGTGAACTTGTATCTTTTAACAATTGTTTTCGTTTCTGAATAGTCCACTGTATTAATCCATACCCTCTTCCATCTGATACATTATATTTATAATCTTTGTCATGTAACTTCTTATTTGTATCTGTATCCTTTGCATTATCCGGAATGCATCCGCTCTCTGCCATGATGTTTCCCAGTACTCCTGATGCCTGGTACACAGAGAGTCCCATTCCGACTCTAAAGAATGCCCATGTTTTGGCAAAATTATCCCTTACTTCTGTTTCTTTAAAATCCGAATATCCGCTTACCATACTTGTGATGGTTCCCAAATCCGATTTGGATGCCGTAGTACGATAGCAGGATATTGCCGCTTTCAATTTATCCTGTACCATATTACTTATCTGACCGGTCTGTGCCAGTCCATATACACGTTGAAAATTTTTTAAGGCTTTTTTTGATGCCGTAGTATACAAATTTCCATCCACTTTGCCCGAATAGAAACCTAACTGGTTCAGCCATATCTGAATAGTCTCATTCTTGCTGGCCGCTTTCGAAGCACCCACCCCACTTGTCATTACTGCATACGCATCCTTTAAATCCTGCGTTTTCTGCTCTGTTGTTTTAACGGCGCCTTCATTAACTTTCCCCGCTGTTGCTTCCTCCACATTAAAGTTCACATTTTCTCTTTCAAAAATGTTCTTACCTGCCGCCGGTAAATAATCAATACCTGACCGGTATCCTCCTACATTCTGTACATTCATACAATGTCCTCCTTGTCGTTAAATATACTTCGCCTTTTCTCTTTAAAGATGTCTTTCCCTACAACAAAATCCCTCTGCATTAAATGCGGAGGGATTCATTGTTATACTCGGTATATCAAGATAATATACCCTTTTAATTCTATACATCCCTTCGGATTCAAAAGCTAATTTAAACATATCACATGCTACACTTTAAGTCAATGCTATTTCTGATTTTTCAGGTACTTATTGATATTCTCTGCCGTCAGTCTGACAAACTCACAATTCGTTCCGCTGCTTTCCCATTCGTCACAGAAGTGGTCATATTCTGATTCAGATACGTTATCACCGTTGATATAATATATTACTTCGCCGTTATCATCAATATCGTATGTTACTGTTTTTTGAATATCCACATTTTCAGATGTGAATTTCATACGCGAAACACTTCCGTCCGGAGCGGTAAACTCACCTGATGTCTTAAAAATACAAGGCATGGAACGCTCTTCAAAAGCGGTCATGTAAACATTTCCACCCTGCACATAAAAAATCATACATAACCTGTGTATTCCGTATGCGCATCTGACAACCGCTTCTTTAAGGCCATCACCGTCCATATCAACCGTGGTAAAATCGTCCAGTTCATATCCATATATTGATAAAATATACCTCAACTCGGCTATATTAATCTGCTTATTGTCATAAATATATAGTGAATTTGAATCTTCCGTCTTCAGTCTGCGATATGTAAAACTGCGTCTGCCCGACAGTGCACTTATAAGCATTTCCCGGTCAGAAAGTTCTTTCCCATCATCAACACTCTTTTTGTGGTCTTTTCCGTCCCAGCTTAATTCAGCATTATACATGCCTTTAATGTAAGAGACTTCATCCGGTTTTTCTTTTGCGGTAGGCTGTTCGAATGTATTCGGTAACGTATAATCGAAGTCATATATCTCTTCCTCCTCCGTCTCAAGCCCTGCAATTTTAGGTGATGCTGTTGCCTCATTAATGGTGTTCGTTTCGTTTACTCCGGGTGTTTCTGTATTGTGCGTATCGGTAACACTCTCATTAATGTCTGTTGTTTCGGTCTCCTCATACGGCGATGTCTCATACCTGCTTATGGATATAGTTGACATGGTCTTAACTGATTTGCCACAGGCAGATATAACCAATACAGACATTACTGCCAGCCCCGTTAATTGTATTATCTTATATTTTTTCACATTTACCTCATTTCATTACGGAATATAATCCGTCTACATAAACTCTGTCAATTCAGTCATCACGCGCCCACGTATGTCCGAAATTATAATTATCCGTGCTCATTGATTACCTCCTCTATCGACGCATACGGAACATCGGTAAACATATTTCTTATGTCGTCCGCCGCGTCAAGTGCCACCGCCAGCCTTGTCAGCGATATAAAACTTATATTACCGGTGCTTTCAAAACGTTTGATTGAGCCATAGCTCACTCCCGACCTCTCACTGAGTTCTTTCTGCGAAATGCGCTTTCTGCGCCTTATATTCCGCACTCTTTTCGCAACATTAAAATTAATTTCTTCCGGGGTTTCCCCTGTCTCTTATACACATCTCCGAGCCCACGAGACAGGCAGAAATCTCGTA
>ENA-OZYY01000077-OZYY01000077.1-human-gut-metagenome-genome-assembly--contig:-NODE-77-length-22209-cov-4.690891_pt1 | contig 22209 bp, 24 predicted proteins | sample MGYA00243642_ERZ654141 | MGnify/ENA primary metagenome ERZ654141 (study PRJEB26926, sample SAMN06164913) | human gut metagenome | biome: ENVO:00009003; feature: ENVO:2100002; material: ENVO:00002003...
AATCTGGACAGCGCGTTCGAGGTAGGGGCTTTTGCGTGCTCTACCAGTAACTTATCTTTATGGAAAACGGAATATCAATAAAAAGATTCTATAACGAAAATTAATAAAGGTATTGAAATTGCTAATACCTTGTGCTACAATCAATTCGCAAATAAATAAAATGCTGAATGTCTAAGGAGCAAAGGAGTGTCAGACACAAGCGAAGTGCGGTGCTGTAATCAGCGCTGTTCTTTTCGCTGTTTGACGCTTTTTTTGTTGCAGGAGGTCAGATGAAAGACGTAATTATTATCGGAAGCGGTGTCATAGGTTCAGGCATCGCAAGAGAGTTGTCAAGGTACTCGGCTGACATTGTCGTGTTGGAAAAGGGCGACGATGTTTCCGTGGGCACAAGCAAAGCGAACAGCGGTATCGTGCACGCAGGTTTTGACGCTGTTCCCGGAAGTAACAAAGCAAAGTACAATGTTGCGGGCAACAAAATGTTTGATGAACTCAGCAAGACGCTGGACTTTCCTTTCCGCCGTAACGGATCTATGGTACTGTGTTTCGACAGCGCAGATATAGGGGCATTGCAGCAACTGTACGACAAGGGCGTCGCCAACGGCGTGGAAAAACTGTCTGTTATTACGGGAGAGGAGGCGAGAAAAATAGAACCTCATCTTTCCGACAAGGTTGTGGCGTGTCTGCTTGCGGAAACCGGAGGTATAGTTTCCCCTTACGAACTGAACATCGCCTACGCGGAAAATGCTGCGGTAAACGGAGTAAAATTCGAGTTTTACAAAAAGGTTACAAACGTTTCCAAGAAAGACGGAACGTTTGAAGTAACTTGTGCCGACGGTTCCGTATATCACGGCAGAACGTTAATCAACTGTGCAGGCGTTCATGCCGACGAAATAAACAATATGGTTTGTCCCGAAAAGATGCACATCGTAGCGCGCAAGGGCGACTATATTCTGATGGACAAGACGGCAGGGTATCTTGCCGATCACACATTGTTCCAGTTGCCTACCAAGATGGGCAAGGGTGTGCTTGTAACGCCCACAACTCACGGAAATATTCTCATCGGACCTACCGCTGTGGACGTGGAAGACAAGGACAATGTGTCGACAAGTCTCGAACAACTCAACATTGTCTTCGACAAGGCTTCGCTTACAGTACCCGAACTGTCCCGTCGTACCATAATCACACAGTTCAGCGGATCGCGTGCGCATGAAGACTGTGACGACTTTATAATAGGTGAAAGCAGTGTGGAAGGATTTTACAATGTTGCAGGCATAGAATCTCCCGGTTTGTCCGCTTCTCCCGCTATTGCGACGGAAATTGCCGGTCAGGTGGCAACTAAACTGCAACTTAAATTAAATTCACACTTTACGGAAACAAGAAAGGGTATTCCTCACTTTGCAACAATGTCCAATACCGAAAGACAGAAGTTGATCGATTCCAATCCTTTGTACGGCAAGATAGTGTGCCGTTGCGAAATGGTCACCGAGGGGGAAATAGTGTCCGCTATAAGACGTCCCGTAGGAGCAAAAGATCTTGACGGAATCAAACGCCGTACGCGTGCGGGTATGGGCAGATGTCAGGCAGGGTTCTGCACTGCAAGGGTAATGCAGATTCTTGCCCGCGAATTGGGCGAAGACATGGCGGACGTCACAAAAAGCGGAGGCGAAAGTTTTATTGTTGAAGGGAGGACGAAATAATGATTGCTAAAAATCTTGTCATTGTGGGCGGAGGTCCCGCAGGTCTTGCCGCAGCAAAGTCCGCCTACGATTGCGGCGAAAGAGATATATTGATTCTGGAAAGAGAAAGCGAACTGGGCGGTATTTTAAATCAGTGTATTCACAACGGTTTCGGGCTGCACACCTTCAAGGAAGAACTTACAGGTCCCGAATACGCGGCACGCTATATCGACGAAGTAAAAAGACGCAACATCGAGTACAAACTTTCCTCTACGGTAATAGACATTTCCTCAGACAAGGTAGTCACCTATGTCAATTCGACGGACGGTCTGGTTCAGGTAAAGGCCAAGGCTGTAGTGCTTGCCTGCGGATGCCGCGAACGTCCAAGAGGAGCAATTAACATTGCGGGAATGAGAGGAGCGGGAGTGTTTTCCGCAGGAACCGCGCAGAAACTCGTAAACATCGAAGGATATCTTCCCGGCAAGGAAGTAGTCATACTCGGTTCGGGCGATATAGGACTTATCATGGCGCGCCGTATGACTTTCGAAGGCGCAAAGGTCAAGGCAGTGGTGGAACTGATGCCTTATTCGTCGGGACTCAACCGTAACATAGTTCAGTGCTTGAACGACTTCGACATTCCTCTGATGTTCAGTCACACGGTAATAGACATCAAGGGTAAAGACAGAGTTGAAGGCGTAGTCATTGCCGAGGTGGACGACAAATTGCGTCCCATGCCCGAAACGGCACAGTTTATCAAATGCGACACGTTGCTGTTGTCTGTCGGACTTCTTCCGGAAAACGAACTTGCCAAAAACGCAAGCGTTGCCCTGTCGCCCGTTACCGGCGGAGCGGAAGTGGACGACACGATGATGACCAACGTGGAAGGAATTTTCCAGTGCGGAAACGTTCTTCACGTCCACGATCTGGTAGACTTTGTTTCGCAGGAAAGTGAAAACGCCGGAGCCTGTGCAGTAAAATATATCAATGAAGGTGCCGAGAAGTGCGAACAGGTCACAATTAAATGTACCAAGGGGGTACGCTATTGCGTTCCGCACAAACTCAACTGCGACGACAATTTTCAGTCGCTCAACTTTAAAATGCGCGTAGGCAACGTCTACAAGAAAGTTGAACTTACCGTCACGGCGGACGGGGTTAAGGTTTACGGCAAGAAACGTCCTGTTGTAACGCCGGGAGAAATGGAAAACATTACTCTCAACTCGCAGCAGATCGAGCAACTTAAAAAAGCCAAAGAAATTGTCATTTCTCTGGAAGGAGGTCAGCAATGATCAAGGAAATGATTTGTATAAGTTGTCCTATGGGATGTCACCTGACGGTTGACGCAACGGACATCAACGATATAAAGGTCACGGGCAACACATGTCCGAGAGGACCTATTTACGCCAGAAACGAAATAATAGCACCCAAACGTATGGTTACGGGTTCCGTACGCGTCACAGGCGGAAAGATACCTATGGCGTCTGTAAAAACACGCGAGGCTATTCCTAAACAACTGATTTTCGACTGTCTCGAACAGTTAAAAACAGTTACGCTCAAAGCCCCGGTACACATAGGAGACGTGGTAATTGCCGACGTTGCGGGTTGCGGTGTGGATGTAATCGCCACCAAGGAAATTGCCGAGGCGTAAAACAATACTTTACCGACAAAAAGGGAGATCAGTCATGACCAAATACATTCTTGCTCTTGATCAGGGCACAACAAGTTCGCGTGCAATAGTCTTTAACAAACAGGGACAGATTATGGGTAAGGCGCAACAGGAGTTTCCGCAGATATATCCGCAATCGGGATGGGTGGAACACGATCCGCACGACATTCTCGGTTCGCAGGTAGGCGTAATCGTGGAAGCATTGATACGAGCCAACGTGTCTGTGTCCGACGTTGCGGCAATCGGAATTACAAATCAGCGTGAAACTACCTTTGTGTGGGACAAGGTTACGGGTACCCCCATTTACAATGCCATCGTGTGGCAGTGCAGGCGTACGGCGGATTACTGCGACCAACTTAAACAGCAGGGTTGGGCGGAAAAAATCTACGATAAAACGGGTCTCGTAATCGACGCTTACTTTTCAGCCACCAAACTCCAATGGATTTTGGACCACGTAAAGGGTGCGAGAGAGCGTGCGCGCAAGGGCGAATTGCTGTTCGGCACGGTTGACACTTACATTATGTGGCAACTGAGCAAAGGCAAGATACATGCTACAGACTACACAAACGCCAGTCGTACGATGTTGTTTAACATCCACACTCTCGACTGGGACGACGAATTACTCGAGTTGTTTGACATTCCGCGTTGTATGTTGCCGGAAGTGCATCCCAGCAGTTACAATTACGGATGCACCGACGAAACTTTTATAGGCAGATCCATTCCCATTTGCAGTGTAGTCGGAGATCAGCAGTCGGCTTTGTTCGGACATCTGTGTGTCAACAAAGGGGACATAAAAAACACCTACGGAACAGGCTGTTTCCTGTTGATGAACACGGGCGAAAACGCCGTTAAAAGTAAAAACGGTTTGGTAACTACTCTTTCTGCGTGTCTTGCCGATCAGAAACCGCAATACATATTGGAAGGCAGTGTGTTTATAGGCGGAGCAGTCAATCAGTGGTTGCGCGACGAAATGCGAATGATTAAAACCGCCGCCGAAACAGAGACTTACGCCGAAAAGGTTCCCGACACAAACGGAGTGTACATCGTGCCGTCATTTACGGGATTGGGCGCGCCTTATTGGGATGCTCAGGCAAGAGGAACGATTACCGGAATTACCAGAGGCACAAACAAGGAACACTTTATACGTGCCGCCTTGGAATCCATTGACTACCAGGTTTACGATCTTGTCAGCGCAATGCAAAAGGACAGCGGAACGGAAGTCGTTTCTTTAAACGTTGACGGCGGGGCAAGCATGAACAACTTTCTGATGCAGTTTCAGGCAGATATTTTAAATGCAAGAGTGGTACGCCCAAGCGTTATAGAGACAACGGCATTGGGAGCGTGTTACCTTGCGGGACTTAATGTCGGCTACTGGAAAGACATCGACGACATCAAAGACAATATCAAGGTGGAACGAGTGTTTGAACCTCATATGGATGAGGAAAAACGGCGCGCGCTCTTAGAGGGTTGGGCGCACAGCGTCAGACAGGCTCGTCTTAAATAGACATAAATTCAGGAAATAAGAAAATCAGGGAAAAGATTATTCAGGAACTTTACCCGAAAGGAATTCGGGAGGTTAATAAAAAAACTTCAGGGAGGAAAACAATGAAAAACTACATGTAAAAACACAAGATTTCGTTGATGATCTTGGCAATTGCACTGGCAGTCATTCTGGTGTCCAGTTTCTGTGCAAGCATGATACAGAGCGACGCTTTCAGAGTGACGGTAACGGATCTTCGCGATGTACCGTTTGAAGGAACGGTTACCAACAAAAACGGAACAGAAGTGGAGGTCAACGGAACTGTTGCGAGCGGTATCCTTTTCGTACCGAAAACGGCAAGCGCAACCAACAAGTTGCCGGCAGTAGTGTTGACGCACGGTTACCTCAACAACCGCGAACTGCAACTGCAAAACGCAATAGAACTTGCCCGCAGAGGTTTTGTCGTGTTGACCATCGACAGAGGCGGCCACGGTAACAACGAATTGAGTGAAGCCACAAGTGCGATGATGAACACGTCAGGCATGTACGAAGCGGTAAAATATCTTGCTTTGCAGGATTACGTTGACGTTGCAAAGATAGGTATTTCAGGTCACTCGATGGGCGGATTTACAACAGCAATGACTCTTATATCCGATATGGCAAACGGTCTTGTTTCCGCAGGTCTCATTCAAGGTTGGAGCACGTTTATGTGAGCGGGCGCCGACGTTTCTGTAGGTATACTCAAAGCCAAAGACGACGAGTTCTTCTTCCAGAGCAAATTGGCAGACGGAACCGCCTCTATTTCAAGACAATATCTTCATTCGGTTGCCGCCGCTACATTTATCGGTTGGGGCGAAGGTGACTACGGCACAACGGCAGACGCCATCAACGTTGAAAACGGCGGTATTTACATAGGCGGAACTCTCACGGAAGTTGCCGGCGGACAGGCTGCCGCAAGCGCGTTCCGTGTCATTTACGAGGCGGATGAAATTCACCCGTTGAACCACTTCTCGATTGAAAGTGCAGGATATGTAACTAACTTCTTCTATACCGCATTCGGCACTCCCAACGGTTACGAATACATTGCCGAAGGCAATCAGACATGGTGGGTAAAAGAACTGTTCTCCACTTTAGGTCTGATAGCATTCTTTGCATTGCTTATTCCTCTTGCAGATGTAGTACTTTCGATGCCTGCATTCGCTTCTTTGAAGAAAAAGCAATCGGAAGAAGGTGAAGTCGACAACACCGAAGTTCTTCCTTCTCTTACAGGCGTGCGCAAACACATCTCTTACTGGGTAGCGGCAGTCATAACGACATTGTTCAGCGGTTTCTCCATACAGTGGGTTTACAGCGGTGACGGTTGGCTGAGCGATTTCAAAGAATTGATGTTCACTCAGAACACCTACTTCCCGCAGGATACTACGGGAACAGTGGCAACCTGGGCTGTAGTGTGCGGTTTGTTTGCTTTGCTCGTAACGGGAATAATCTGGTTGATCAACAGAATAATAGACGTTGTCGGCAAGCGCGACGTGCCTCTTGCAGGCAGTCCCATGCAACCTGCACGAATCCAAGGCGGTTTGGGCGCTGTTGTCAAGACGGTCGTTGCAGGCGCACTGGTAGTTGCTCTGATGTATGTGGTAGTGTTTATCAACTGGGCAATCTGGAAGGTCGACTTCCGTTTCTGGACGCTTGACGTCAAGGTATTCGAAGTCGCCGTAATGTTGCCTACGATGTTGCGTTACGCAGTAGTATTCTTCATCTTCTACTTCATCAACAGCGTATTCAATCAGGGTTACAGGGTAAAGAACCTTCCCGAATGGGCAACGATTGCAATCAATGCCGTATTCAACGTGCTGGGAATCGTGTTGGTAATGGCTATTCAATACGGAACATTCCGTTCCACAGGCGTATTGTGGCAGGCTGACATGAATCTGGGCTACATCGTATTGTTCCCGATAGTCCCCGTTCTGGTGATTGCTACTATCTACTCCAGAAGACTGTACGAACGTACAGGAAACGCTTGGCTCGGCGCAGTAGTAAACACATTGCTGTTTACGATAATCACTGTTGCAAATACAGCGGCGTCCTATCCTTACGCAGGATTCTTTGCGTAAAATGAACTGACGTTACAGTACGATATTTGTAATAGACAGAATTTATCCCCATCCGTACGGACGGGGATTTTTATGCGCGAAATTAACTGTTTTCAGTAAAACCGCTCCCAAATGGTTTTCGACGTCAGACGGCGACGCGCACGTCGATGTTGTCTCAGTCGCAGTACGTTTCACCGCAACAGTCGGTATTCGTACCGCACAGACCCAATGCGTTTGTTTTTTCCAGCAGTTTTTTGAGCGTTTCGACATGAAGTTGCTCGTCGAGAATTATGCGCTGTACTATTGCCGAAACTTGCTGATTTTTAAGCAACATAAGCATTTTTTTGTAGTCGGAAATGGCGTTGAGTTCTCCCTCTATATTGTCCATCAGCATTTTTTGCGGCGATGTGGATTGAGCAACCGTCGACGAATTGAAAAACGGCGCGTTGCATGAGGCATACTGTACGAATCGCGGATCCACACCTGTTTTTAACATTGTTTCTCCCAACAAAAACAGGTGTTCCATTTCCGTGATTGCAATGCCTTCCATTGTGTCGGCAAATTCTTTGCCGTATTGCTTGAATTGCAGTGCGTGGTAAGTGTATTGCAGTATCGCCGTAAGTTCGCTGTGAAGTGAAGCGTAGGCAAAAGCAATTATTTTGCCCGAATGAGGGTCATATGTAAGACAGTCGGTGGAGGGGTAGGGCAGATCCGCCTTTATTGGTTGCATTTATTTCTCCTTCGATGTTTTTTGGTATATTGGTATGTGCAAATCCGAATTTGTGTGAATATTTTCCTTTGTCCTGTCATATGCGCCGTTGCCGACATATTCATATGAGCATATGTAAATATGCTCCGACGGACATTTGTGGCAAAAGTTTTTTGTTGCGCATACAGTGCAGTATGAAAACATTGTCCGTAACGTTGATAGTAAAAAACGAAGAGAGGGTGTTAAAGCGGTTGATGGACTGTCTGTCATTTGCCGACGAGATTGTGGTGGTGGACACGGGGTCTTCCGACGGCACAATGGAAATTGCCCGCAATTACACCGACAAGGTATACCGAGTGGAATGGCAGGATGACTTTTCTTCTGCACGCAACTTTGCATTGAGCAAGGCTACAATGCAGTACGTGATGTGGCTGGACGCCGACGATATAGTCACTCCTGCCAACGTTAAAAAGATTGTAAAGTGGAAAAAATCCGACGACCGCCCGGATACCGTAATGGCAAAGTACTGTACGGCTTTTAAAGGCGACGTTGCTACATTTTATTTTTACCGTGAGCGCATCTTTGTCAACGACGGCAGAGCGGTGTGGGTAAACAAGGTGCACGAAGTGGTGGTGCCGTTCGGTAAAATAGTGTACAGCGACATAGAAGTGTGGCACAAGCCTGTTGGAAGTCACGGTTCGCGTAATCTTCAAATATACCGCAATATGTTGAAACGGGGTGAGGTGCTGGATGCCCGTAACAGTTACTACTACGCAAGAGAGTTGTTTTACAACGGGTATTACAGTCAAAGCGCGGAAAATCTTCGTAACTTCATCGCACGGCGCGACGCATGGGAAGTGGACAGAGTGCACGCCATGCTGATGCTTGCCGATTGTTACAGCACAATGCAGATGCCCGACAAATCGCTTACAACGCTTGTCGCTTTGCTCAGTTTCGGGTATCCGTCGGCGGAATGTTGCTACAAGATAGGCAAAATTTTTCTTGACCGCAATCAGTATGAAACCGCCGCGTTCTGGTTTGAAAGCGCAACGCGCTTAAAGCCTCCCGACAAAGGCTTTGTAAACCTCGATTACCATACTTTTTTTCCGTGGATGCAACTGTGCGTCTGTTATTATTACTTGAATGATCAAAAAAAAGCGTACAAATATTTTTTAAAGGCGGAAAAAATGTATCCCGACAATGCCTCGGTCAGGTACAACCGAAGTTTTTTCGACAGTCTTGCCAATGACGGCAAACTTAAAGAGTAACGCGTTGTTGACACTTTTTTCGCTGTGCGTTATACTGAAAAAAAACGCAGGTGTCGACAAATGCAACTTATACAAGGATTTCAACCGTGTGTGACGGAAAACAGCCGTGTTCTGGTGTTGGGCAGTTTCCCCAGCGTGATGTCACGGAGCAACGGATTTTATTACGGCAACAACAGAAACAGATTCTGGCCGATGATGCAACTGTTTTTCGGCGGAAGTATAGACACCGTGGAAGACAAAATAAAACTTCTCGGCGCAAGCGGAGTGGCTTTGTGGGACGTAGTGCAGCGTTGCACCGTAGTAAACAGCAGGGACGATTCTATAAGAAATATAGAACTTGCAGACGTGGAGGGACTTATAAATCGGTACCGTATTCCGCTTATCGTGTGCAACGGCAGGTTGAGTTACAATCTTACGGCAAAAAACTTTTCCCATTGCGCGCAGATAGAGTACGCTCCCAGTACCAGTCCCGCCAACGTGCGGTTCGATATAGAGGTCTGGCGCAAACTGCTGACGTATAAAGAGTGAGTATAACTAAGTGTCTTATAAAAAGTAAAAATTCTTATTTCGGCATCGGGTATGTTTGCCCGATGCTTTTTTTACGTTGTTTTAGTTGTTGTCATTCGTTTAATTGTGTGCTACAATTAAATAAACGGAGGTATGTTATGAATCAATTCGAACAAATTTACAAACAATTCATTACACGCCCTGGCTCAGACGCCTTGTTGGATTATCTCAAAAAAAGCGATTTTTTCACGGCTCCGGCAAGTACGCGGTTCCACCTTGCATGTGAGGGAGGACTTGCCCAACACTCGGTCAACGTCTACAAGAGACTGCTCAGAATCGTCAAGTCGGAACTTGGCGAAGATTATTCCAAGGTATATTCCGACGAAACCATTGCGGTAGTGGGATTGTTGCACGACGTGTGCAAGGTCAACTACTATTCGGTGGAAATGCGCAACGTAAAGGAGGGTAACGAATGGGTTAAAAAACCGCGTTACGTCACCAACGAAAAGTTCCCCTTCGGTCACGGCGAAAAAAGCGTGTTTATAATAAATCAGTATATGCGCATTACTCCCGAAGAAGCAATGGCCATAAATTGGCACATGGGCGCATTCGACAGCAGAGTGCTGGGAGGAAGTTATGCGGTAAGCGATGCTTTTTATAAATACAAGTTGTCGCTCTTGATGCACATTGCGGATCTTACCGCAACTTATATCGATGAAGAAAGAGGTTAAAATATGCTGCTTGAAAGATTTTTGAAATATGTAAGAATAGATACGCAATCGGATCCCGAATCCACGTCTTCTCCTTCTACGGAAAAACAGAAAAATCTTGCCCGTTTATTGACGGACGAATTGCGCGAACTTGGATTGTCAGATATTAAAACAGACGAGTACGGATACGTTTACGCAACGCTTCCCACCAATTGCGACAGCAGTTACAGACTGGGATTTATTGCGCATATGGACACGTCGAGTGCGGTAAGCGGTGCGAACGTGCGTCCCGTAATTACCGACAATTACGACGGAAGCGACATTGTGCTTAAAAAGGGCGTTAAAATAAGTGCCGAAGAATTTCCCGAACTTAAAAATCACATAGGCAAGACGCTGATCAGTGCCGACGGCACAACGCTGTTGGGAGCGGACGACAAAGCGGGTATAGCGGAAATAATGGAGGCTTTAAGACAACTTGTCGAAAGCAACGTCAATCGTCCTACCGTAAAGGTGGCGTTTACTCCCGACGAAGAAGTGGGCAGAGGTACGGAACACTTCGACGTAGAAGGGTTTGACTGCGACGGAGCATATACTCTTGACGGAGGTGAACTGGGCGAACTGGAATACGAAAACTTCAATGCGGCAGGCGTCAAAGTGACCGTTACAGGCAAGTCGGTGCATCCCGGTACCGCAAAGGGCAAAATGATAAACGCAGGTCTTGTTCTTATGGAATTGCAGTCGTTGCTGCCGGTATTTGAAAATCCGATGTACACAGAAGGGTACGAAGGATTTTATCACCTGGACAATATGACGGCAACGGTTGACAGCGCAGTCGCTCACTATATAATCAGAGATCACGACAGAACTAAGTTCGAAGCCAAGAAACGCTTTTTTGCTCAGTGCGTGGATTTTCTCAACAAGAAGTACGGCAAAGGCACTGTCAGATGCGACATCAAAGACAGTTACTACAATATGAAAGAGATAATCGAGCACAACAGACACCTTGTGGACAATGCTGTCAAGGCAATGGAAAAGGCAGGAATCAATGCTCTTGTACGTCCGATAAGAGGCGGAACGGACGGCGCAACTCTGTCTTATAAAGGCTTGCCCTGTCCCAACCTGTTTACGGGAGGTTACAACTTCCACGGCAGATACGAGTACATTCCCCTTGAAGATATGAACAAGGCAGTGGAAGTAATATTAAATCTTGCGGAAATTTACGCAGGAAAATAGTTTTTGACAAATGCGGTAAAACAGTTTGAAAAAACAGCGAAAGGACGTATCCGAGATACGTCCTTTGTTTTTTGTCTGTAAAGACAACGCTCAACGTCCCGCTTCGGTGTTGTCTTGAGTGCGGTCACGCATTTCGGGCAGAGGATGCATCTGCTTTTCAATGCGCATGTCTTCTCCTTCGTCGGCAATACGCTTTTCTATTACGTTGTGGCTTGCCACACTTTTTACGTTGCTGTTGACGTCTTTCTGGTATTGGAAAAACATCGAGTCTTTTGGCAACTGCGATACTTCCGAGTAATCTTCGCGTACTCCCGTAAGAGTTATTTCCTCTGCAATGACCTTTCTGATGTAGTCGACGTTGCTCTGTCTGCCGAATTTAAGCAATTCGGGGAAAGTTCCGTTGGGTATTATCTGTTTCCATTCCTTCTTTTCGTATTTTTCCAGCATTTCCGCAGCGTCGTGCAGATGTTGCAGTTCGGTGTTGAAGTGTTCTTCAAATATCTTCTTTACGTTTTTGTCCGTTTCGTCCTGCCACAGCGACATATACAGGTAACATTCCGCGTATTCGTGCATGAGCAGTTTTTCCAGCCACGAACCGTTGACGTCCTGCAGACTTCCGTACATCGAGACGTGCTGTTCTTCTATCATCGCTATTTCGCTGTACAATTGCTTTCCTAAATTGTTGTGGTAAAATCCCGCCTGATTCATATAATAGTTCATCGTCTGCTGTTCTGCGCTGACAAGTATCGAAATGTCCAACGCTGTCAGACTGTCGCATTTGTGGAAATTGACAAATCTTTTTATTTCATCCGACGGGTAGCGGTGTTCGGAAATGGTAGGGCGTCCGGGCATCGCTTCGGTGTAGTTTCCGATGAGGTTTTCCACCTTTACCCCCTGATCCATATCAAGCAGATTGGCGTAACGGTACAGGTGATCGAAGTCTTCTATCAATGCAAAATTCATTGCCTGCTGAACGTATTTGTCCGTTTCCCTCTGCGCAAATGTTGCCGTCAGTTCTACCGCCAGTTGTTCGTAACCTATCGTGTGTTCGAGCAAATCTTCGTTTATAGGTTTGAGAGCGGCAATACGCTTTTGCTGTTGCTGTTCCTGACGTCGCGTAACCGCCAACTGACGTCTTATGTCGTTGTTGTCGCAATGTCTGTTGAAGCGGTGTGAAAACCATACTGCCTCAAATTCCGAGCCGTTGGCAAGTATTACACGCAGTCTTGTCATCGGGTCTATCTGAAATTTGTTGTACGGCTTTACCGCAAGTTGTTTCCAGTCGTAAAACTCTGCTTTAGTCTTTATCGGTTTTTCTGCAAATGGATTGAAATTCATTGTTGCCTCCTTATGTGTGTAAGTATTGACATATTACAGTTTTTTCTTACAGCCGAAATGTAAATTGTCGTAAACAGGCAAATTCGACACTATTTTACAAAAGTAACTTTTTGACGCGTATAAGCGGACAAGCAGTGCGATTTTTCACTTAAAGCAGGTGTTAAAGCGGCGTACAGACACATATGTTAGTTGTATAAAACTCCGTTGCGGTTTCATAGAATATTGTGAAACAGGTTGTCCACACGAACATGTGTTTATGTGGATAACTTTGTGGATAAGTGTATAACTCGGGGATTTTTGCACAAAAAAGAGCAGAATTTTGCCCCTTTGTGTCGTATTTTGTCAGTAAGGAAGTGCAAGTGATGATAGTTGCTTTGAATGGTAGAAAATTGTTGACCGTGGTGGCGTTGCTGTGCGCCCTGCAACTGACTTTAACTTTTTATCTGTTGTTCGGAATGTCCAGTAACACCACGTCGCTTATAGATTTTACGGTAGTAATAGACGCAGGACACGGCGGTGTGGACTGCGGAGTCACAGGAGTCAACGGCACGAGGGAAAGCCATCTCAATCTGTTGTATTCCAGGCAGTTGGGCAAATGGTTCGAGCAGTGCGGATTTAACGTCGTTTACACACGCACCGACGAAGGCGGATTGTACGGACTTCCCACCGAAGGCTTTAAAATGCGCGATATGGAAAAACGCCGTCAGATAATCGAAGATTCCTCCGCCGATATAGTTATATCGGTGCATATGAACAAGTATTCATCTTCATACAGGACGGGCGCACAGGTGTTTTTTCAGCAAGGCAATGAGGAAGGACAGACGCTTGCGCAAAGCGTTCAGGATTGCGTCAACAAATTAAACTCGCGTAATCTCGAGGCGCTGAAAGGAGATTTTTATATTACGAGAACGTCCGATTGCCCGTCGGTAATAGTGGAATTCGGGTTTTTGAGCAATGCGGAAGAGGAGCGGTTGCTGAATACTGCCGAACGCCGTGAAAAACTTACACGTGCCGTTTTCGACGGAGTAATGATGTATTTGTATTCGTTGTAGTCAATCGGTTGCAATATTTTTGTCGCGGTATTACAATGTACCTATGATAAAAAAAGTTACCGATTATCTTGAAAAACTCAACATTCCGTACAGACTGCTGCGTCACGAGGCGGTAATTACTACCGAACAGTCAAGACAAGTGATACACGTAGACAACTGTACATCGTGCAAGTCGCTGTTTGTTAAAGATAAAAAGAGCGACAATTACTATCTGGTGGTGCTGTCCTTCGACAAAAGAGCGGACATGCGAGGACTTGCGTCGTTGGTAGGGTGCGCAAAGTTCGAATTTGCAACGGAAGAAGTGTTGTGGCAGAAGTTGAATGTGCACAGAGGTTCAGTATCTCCGTTTGCATTTCTGAACGAACGGGGCAACGACATTCCGCTGATAGTCGACTACGACGTGTGGAACGGCAACAGCGTCAAATTTCATCCCTGTGACAACACCGCAACGGTAGTAATAAGCACTGCGGATTTCAGAAAATTCGTCGCTTCCCTCAACAAGAGAGTTGTTGTGACTCCTCCGTCGGATAAGACAAAAAAATTGACTCCATCCGATAAAAATACTTGAAAAAATATCGACTTGGACTTATAATATAGGTACTACCTAATCAGGAGGAATTTTATATGGCAAAAAAAACTACTAAGTCGGGTAGCGGTTTCAGCATCAACAAGGCGTCATTCTACCTGCTGGTTGCAACTGCTATCGTTTATCTTGTCGCAATGATTCTGTCGTTGTGCAACGTAAATCTGAAAATCGTTTCGGCATTGCAGGGTGTTGCAAGTGCTCTTATGATCGGCGTTGTCGCTTACATCGCATGGAGATATATAAAGAACAAGCCCACCGTTTGGAAAGTACTGTACATCGTAGTGCTTCTGGTAATACTTGCTTGTATCGTAGTACCGCTGTTGGTGTAATTACATTGCTTATCGCAACGTCCCGCAAGGGACGTTGTTTTTTTGTCTTTACGTTTCAGTACGGTAAAGGCAAAGTCGCAAATCGACTTAAGCAATCAACGGAAGGGCGTTTAGCGCAATAAACTTGACTTAATGCAATGTAATGTTGTATAATTACGTCACATTCGAATTTTGTGACATATGAGGAGAAAAATAATGAAATACAAGACAAGCGGTGTTTGTTCCAGAGAGATAAATTTCGAAGTGGTGGACGGCAAACTGCACAACGTAAGTTACGTGGGCGGCTGTAACGGCAACCTGCAGGGTATCGGAAGACTGGTAGAAGGTATGGATATAGACGAGGCAATCAAACGTCTCGAAGGAATCAGATGCGGATTCAAGTCAACGTCTTGTCCCGACCAACTCAGCAAGGCTTTGAAAGAATACAAGGCCGGCAACATGTAAACGCAAAGGCGGAAATCTACCGCCTTTTTTGATGTAAAAAATTAAAACAGTAAATGAATACGAGCAATTTATTCGGTAAACGAATGTTGGTAAATAAAAAAGACGGCGTGTATGATGTGTACCCCAAAAGTTAGACACTTTTGGAGGTACACATTTTTTATGGCAAAAAAAGGAACAAAGCAGAGAAAATATAGTGCAGAATTCAAGATATCTGTTATACTAGATATGCGTGAACATCATTTGAGCTACAGAGAGACCGCTCGCAAATATAATTTAGTTCATCAATCAATGGGAGGTGCACTATTTACTTTGCACAGATGGGAACGCATATATCTGGAAGAGGGAGAATCTGGATTTATGGTAGAACGCAGAGGCAGAAAAGGTGGCAGACCTAAAAAGAAACTAGACAAATCTGTAGAAGAAGATTTAATTGCAGAGAACCAGCGTCTCAAAATGGAGTTAGAATACTTAAAAAAACTGAGTGCCTTAGTTCTTGCGGAAGAGCAAAAGAGTGGGAAAAAGCGCAAATAGTATCTGAACTAAGGCAGAAGTATCCGCTAAAAGAATTATTAAAATTGGCGCATATAGCTAGAAGTACATTTTACTATTACCTCAAGCCAAAGAAAGATAAGTATTTTGTAGAGAAACAAGAAATACAAGAGATATATCTTGCTAACAACGGTAGATACGGCAGAAGAAGAATACATGCCGTATTACAATCCAAAGGCTATGTAATTAACCATAAAACAGTAGATAAATTGATGAAAAGTCTATGTTTAAATGGAAAACAACGTAAAAGCAAGTACAAAAGTTACAAAGGTGAAGTGGGAAAGATTGCTCCAAATATATTAAGTAGGAACTTTTATACAAATAAGCCCTTTGAGAAATTAGTTACTGACGTAACAGAGTTTGCGGTATGTGATGACAAGATATATCTATCTCCCATACTGGACTTGTACAACAGAGAAATAGTAAGTTACTCAATAAGTTTGAGTCCGAACTTTGAACAAACGAGAAAAATGCTATGTGGTCTATTTGAGAAATTACCAACAGATGCAGAGCCAATACTACACTCTGATCAAGGTTGGCAGTACCAAATGAAAGAATTTCAAAGACTACTTAAAAAGCACAAGATAACACAAAGTATGTCGAGAAAAGGCAACTGCTTAGATAATGCAGTAATGGAAAACTTCTTTGGTAGGTTGAAGGTAGAAATGTTTTACGGAGAGAAGTTTAATTCAGTAGAAGAGTTTATACAGAAATTGCACGAGTACATAGCGTACTATAACAAAGAAAGAATATCCATAAAACTAAAAGGACTGAGTCCGGTACAGTACCGAACTCAGTCGCAAGTAACAATTTAATTATTAAATATTTGTCCAACTTTTGGGGTACACCCCAATGTTGTCGGACTTTTCTTTTGTAGTAATCGCGGTAGTGCGGAATGCGAATCGAGCGTTGAATCGAAGTAATATACTTTTTCAATGCCGAGCGCTCCTTTCATTGCGGAAACGGTTATCGTGTCGCCTTCGGAACATTTGTCGAATGTTTGCTTGCTTACCGTAAGACGTATTGTGTCGTCGGCGTATCGTGCAGACAGGTAGTAGGTAGTTTCGTCATCGTTGTTTGTGTGGGTGTCTTTTCCCGTTACCGTACAGACTACCATTTGCGTGGGACTGTAATCGAACACGGTATCTACGTTGTACACAATTGCAGGGGCGGCTATAATAAACGCAAACAGAGCCACCAATATTGCCGAGCGATGCCTTTTGTCGGCTTTGGTTACAACTAAAACTACAACCATAAGAACTGCAAGCAATATCGCCGAATACAGCGCGAATTTGCCGAATTCGTAAAGGACACAATCTTTGGATTCCAGCAACGGACGCAGGGCAAATATAAGCGGTAAAGATATTACGGGTTCCAAAAGGCTCAATTTGCCGTTTTTTAAAAAGGGGTCGTAGCGTTTTCTGTCTTCTATGGACAGGTGACGTGGAAAAGTAACTGCAAGCCCGTAGGGCACAAAGATAGCGATTATGCACAACACCGTAAAGACTGTGTGCGCAATGCCCGACGATGTGACGAAATATACACCCAGTATAAATGCCGAAATCACTTTGAATATCAGCAAGATATTGTTGAGTTTGTTTAGCGTACGCTTGTCTTCGGGTTGCAGTTCCGTTTCTTTGAAATCGTCTTTGGGGGACAGATCTTTTACCTGAATGTCGTTTCCGAAAAAGGTGCGCAATTCCTTTTCGTCTATCATATTGATAAAACTGTACCGTTTGCTTTTGCCGTCGGACATTTTAAATGTCAATATTCCGTAAGAAAAAGGCGCTTGCGCAATTGTGATTTTCGCGGACACTTTTTCAATATCTTTAAAGTCAATTCTGAAGTCGTCCTTGTCCCCTTCGTTGTACCTGAAATTTTTAAAATCGTTTACAAGCAACGATTCGTTCATCCCTGTCAGTTGTCCGCCCGTTTTGTGAAAAACGTAGAAGCCGTCGCATCTGATTACCTGGTAAAGCGTGCCTTTGACCGACGTCGCGACGATTATACTGTCGGTAAGGTAACCGATGCTTTTTTTAAATATGGCGTCTTCCTGTAAGAATTCTTCCATCTGCTTTTCTTCCGATTCGGCCTCTTGGCGTTCCTTTTCGGAAAGTTCGGACTTGTCGCTCAGTTCCGTTCGTGTCGCGCGGTATTGTCGGTAATTTAAACAAATGGAGAAAACAACTACACCGCCGACTATAAGATACATGGGTAAACTGTCGTTTACCTGTTGCAAAAGAGACAGCGCTACCATGGCTACGGACAAAAGAGCCAGGGGCAATGTAAGGATCAGAAAACTTTCCTTGCCCATGAAAATGTACCCTAAAAAGCCCACTGCACCAGACATCAGCAGAAGACTTACAATGCGAAAAACCACCTGCTCGGGCGGTATTTCCGTAATGGCGCCCCCTCTGTCAAGGGTTATGAACAAAGCCATGAGTCCTCCGCAGACCGCAATACCTACGATGCCCGTTATCAGTTGCCGTTTGGAAAATTTAAACATAGTTATATACTCCTTGCATTTATTTTATCACACAACGCGGTAATGTCAACTTTAGGGGCGCAATTCGTTTTTCAACGAGCCGTTGCGTAACGGCGTAAAATATGGTATACTGAAATAACAATACAGTACAGGTAAAAGCGGGGGTGGAGTCGTGAAAAAAGTAGTTGTAATCAAATCCAGTAAAAGAAGAATGTCCAACAGTTCGCTGCTTGCGGACAAATTTGCCGACGGCGCACGCAGTGCAGGTAACGACGTTACGGTACTTGACCTTGCCGAACTCAATATAGGTTTTTGTCTGGGATGTCTTGCCTGCCAGAAGGGCAATCACGTGTGCGTGCTTAAAGACGACGCAGAAAAGGTAAACGGAGCAATTTCCGTGGCGGACGTAGTTGTTCTTGCCACTCCGGTATATTTTTACAACGTCAGCGCAATGCTCAAAAACGCTCTGGACAGGACAAATCCTTTGTATGACGTTAAAAAGTGTTTCGATGTGTATGTCATTACTTCCAGTGCGGATTACGACAGCGCAACGGAAAAGGTCGTCAACGCGATTAAGGGTTGGACGGAGTGCTTCGACGGTGTGGAAATAAAAGGAGTCGTGGGCGGAACGGGACTGGAAAATCCCGCAGACGCGCTAAAAGACGCAACGCTTATGAACACTGCGTTTGAAATGGGGCAAAACGTCTGACATTTGCCGATAAATACGAAAGCGGAACAACATTTCGTTGTTCCGCTTTAAATTTGCGTGAATGTCAGTATTTGTTTGTGTGTATGGCAAATTTTATAAACCAACGCATCGGCGCCGGAATTGCATTCAATTCTCTTTTGCACTTTAACAGTTGTTTCTTGATTTTTTTGTCTTTAAGGTAATTGGCTGCGCACTGTACGTAATGCAGTTGTTCGGGGGACAGTTTGTCGCCGAACAGTTCCAGCATTTCCTGCGCTTCCTTGGATCTGTTGTGATTGAGTTCCACATTAAAGACGTATTTTATACCGCGTTTTAACGATTGAAAATTGAATTTCAGCGGACCGTAGCAATTGGTGTCGTGGCAACGGTAACTGATGTGCGGTTCGGGATCGTGCACGTCCATTCCGAATGCGCTGGCTATAAGAAGCAATGTCCAGTCATGGTAACGGTAGGAGCCTTCCTTTAACGTCAGAATCATGTCCATTGCTTTCTGATTGAACACGCATGTACAACCTCTGACGTCGTTGCAGTTTAAAGAATTTGCCAGCGGATTGTACTGATTTCTGAATATGAGGCGTTTGGAGCGTTGTTTGTATACCTTGCCGTTTTTGTCTATTGAACGGAATGCGCACCAGTACACCAGCGGAATGTCGTTGGGGCAGGCGTTGAGTTTTTCCACCGCACACAGCAGTTTGTCGCTGTCCCAGATGTCGTCCTGATCGCAGAAAGCGTAGTAATCGGAGGGAACAGCCTCGGTGCACAGACGGTGGAAACTTCTTGCGAATCCCACGTTGCTGTCGGTGATTAACCGTGTTATTTTTCCCTGTTCTTTATACCGAGACAAGATGGAAGGCGTGTTGTCTTTACTGCCGTCGTCACGCGCTACTACCGACAGTGCGACTCCTTTTTGACTTACAACGCTGTCTAACAGCGGAGTCAGATATTTTTCACCGTTGTAGGTGGACAACAATACGCAAACGGAGTTCATCGGCATTCACCTTCCTTTTTGAAAAATGCAATATATCGGGACAGTGCGTCCTGCCATGTGGGAAGGGGTGCAAATCCGTTTGTATACAGTTTGCTTTTGTCCAGTCTGGAATTTAACGGCCGTTTCGCCCGTGTGGGGTACTGATCCGAAGTCACGGGCAATACTTCCACTTCGTAGCCTGCTTCGGTAAATATCTGCCTTGCAAATTCGTACCACGAACAAAAATTTTCGTTCGTTACGTGATACAGACCGTATTTGTCGGTAAACAGCATCGAGCATATTGCTGTCGCAAGGTCATATGCGTAGGTAGGAGATCCGACCTGATCGCACACGACGTTTAATTGCTTTTTACCTTGTTGTGCAAGTTTCAGCATTGTTTTTACGAAATTGTTTCCCTTGCCGAACACCCAACTTGTACGCAAGACAAAACTTTTAGGATATTTTAACACATACTCTTCGGCAAGTTGTTTGGATCTGCCGTACACGTTTACAGGGCAGGTTGCGTCTTCGGTGGTGTACATTCCTTGTTTAGTTCCGTCAAACACGTAGTCTGTGGAAATAAACACAAAGGGAATGTCCGCTTTTCGTGCCACGTCGCACAATTTCGACGTCGAGCGGTAGTTGACGTTCATACACAGTTGTTCTTCGTCTTCCGCTTTGTCCACGGCGGTGAACGCCGCGCAGTGAACTATTGCGTCGGGAAATTGCGTAAAGAAATTTTCGATGTTTTCCGGTTGGGACAAATCCATGCTGTCTTTATCGGAGGAAATGACCGTGTGTCCCTTTCGGGTAAGAATTGCCGCCATTTCCTGTCCCAGTTGTCCGTTTACTCCCGTTACGAATACTTTCATCATTCACTCCTGTAAACAAATTCCAGACCTGCGTCTTTAAGACGCGGAGATTTGCCGTCTTTTTCCGACAGTATGGGGTTTGTCACTCCCCAGTCTATTGCCAGATCGGGGTCGTTCCAGATTACTCCCCGTTCCGACTGTTTGTTGTAGGGAGCATCCACCTTGTACTGCACTTCTACGTTGTCCGTCAGAGTCACAAATCCGTGCAGAAATCCCTTAGGGACAAACAGTTGCATTTTGTTTTCCTCGGACAGCAGAACTTTTGTCCACTGCATGTAGGTGGGGGAGCCTTTGCGAACGTCTACGATAATGTCGTATATGCTTCCTCTGGTGCAACGTACCAGTTTTGCCTGACAGTAGGGGTCTGCCTGACAGTGCAGACCTCTTACAACTCCTTTGGTGGAGGAGTAACTGTGATTGTCCTGAATGTATACGGGCTGAGGCTGAGGCATCTTTTCCGCATTGTAACTTTCCATGAACCAGCCTCTGTTGTCGCCGAACACCTCGGGTTCGGCTGTGTAGGCGTCTTTAAGTGATGTGTATGTAATTTTCATAATTTCAGTCAAGTAGTTTTTTTAAATAGTCGCCGTATTGATTTTTGTTCATACTTTCGGCAAGTTTGCGTACTGTCTGTTGTTCTATCCAGCCGTTTTTGTAGGCTATTTCCTCTATACAGGCTATTTTACGGCCTGTTGCTTCTTCGTGTTGTTTTACCAGGTTGCTTGCCTTTATAAGGCTTTCGTGAGTGCCGGTGTCCAGCCACATTATAGAGTCGGACAGCGTAACCACGTCAAGGCAGCCCATTTCGAGATAGAGTTTGTTGAGGTCGGTTATTTCCAGTTCGCCGCGATCGGACGGTTTTATGCGCGTCGCCAGTTCGCAGACGCGGTTGTCGTAGAAATACAGTCCCGTCACCGCGTAATTGGATTTGGGGTGTTTGGGCTTTTCCTCTATGGAAATGACCTTGCCTTCGTCATCGAATTCCACAATACCGAATCTTTGCGGATCGGGCACGGGGTAGCCGAAAACGGTAGCGACGTTGCGCGAGGCGTTTTCCACTGCGCGCGACAGATTGTCCTGAATGTCGCCGTAGAATATGTTGTCTCCCAGTATCATGCAGACGTTGTCGTTGCCGATAAATTCTTTGCCTAAGATGAACGCCTGGGCAAGTCCGTCGGGAGAAGGCTGCACCTTGTATTGCAATTTAAGTCCGAGGTTTTCTCCCGTTCCGAGTAGTTCGGCGAATCTCGGTGTATCTTCAGGTGTGGAAATAATGAGTATTTCTCTTATACCCGCCTGCATTAGTATGGCAAGAGGGTAGTATATCATCGGTTTGTCGTATACGGGCAACAGTTGTTTGCTTGTGACTCTCGTCAACGGGTAAAGGCGCATTCCGCTGCCTCCCGCAAGAATTATTCCCTTCATTTGTAGCACCTCCCTTACGTCAGTCGCCGTATTGACGGCGCATGAAGTTGAGATATTCTCCGCTTTGAATATTCTCTATCCATTTTCTGTTGTCAATGTTCCACTGTACCGTGG
>ENA-OZYY01000084-OZYY01000084.1-human-gut-metagenome-genome-assembly--contig:-NODE-84-length-21461-cov-4.995842_pt1 | contig 21461 bp, 5 predicted proteins | sample MGYA00243642_ERZ654141 | MGnify/ENA primary metagenome ERZ654141 (study PRJEB26926, sample SAMN06164913) | human gut metagenome | biome: ENVO:00009003; feature: ENVO:2100002; material: ENVO:00002003...
ATTGTACATTTATTGCTATTTCTTCCGAAGAAATACCCTTTTCTTCCGAAGAAATGTACATTTATGGCTGTTTCCTCCGAAGAAATACCTCTTTTCTGTACATTTATGGTTATTTCTTCTGAAGAAATAAATGTAATATTTTCTGAAATTATGTCAAAAAATAGCTCATTTCAGCCATTTCAGAAGATTTTTGAGGTGCTTTTGAGCTGATTTTCGCATAAAAAATTCAATCTGTATAAGAATGTACATTTATGCGTGTTTTTTCCGAAGAAATACCCCTTTCCTGTACAATTAAGGCAATATCTTCCGAAGAAATCCGAAGAAATGGGGTATAATTGTACATTTATTGCTATTTCTTCCGAAGAAATACCCTTTTCTTCCGAAGAAATTTTACGGTCCGGACATGAAAAAAGCGACATTCTCTCGAACATCGCTTCAAAGCAAATCAGTAAAATCGTCCCCTTTTCGGGTTGGGGTTCCCTTAACATGAAGACAATCTAAAGTAGAGGGTAATAGATTATTCTTCCTCGTCTTCTTCTCCGGCAAGTTTGACAAGCTTGTCCTCAATGGTGAGTTTGACCTCGCCATCGTCTATGCTGATATTCTTAGGCATGATGATTTTAATGAACTCTGTCGACACTTTCACCCTGTCTTTGGGGTCAAGTTCCAGGAAGTCCTGCATTATTAATGGCGTCACATCTCCTTTGGGTACAGCGTTGTGCGCTTCAAGCCATTTCTCAATCATCCCTTTTGCCAGTGCCGTTATTTTGTTTGGCGTACCTTTTTGCCGCCCTCCGGTCTTTTTTCCTATTGCCATAATGATTTGTATGTAAAAAGATAAAATGATGATGCGAAGATAACGGCTTACTTTCGCACGCAAGGTATAACTTTTAATAATCAAATAAAGTCTTATGGGTTTAATAGGAAGTGCCATAGGTGCTGCAGGCAGCATTTTCGGTGGGATCAAGGCATCCAAGGCCATGAAGAAAGCAAAACGTAATGTTGAGGCTCAACGGCAAAAGAATCAGGACTGGTACGACAGGCGGTACAACGAGGATGCCACTCAGCGGGCTGATGCACAACGCATCCTTACGCAAACTGAAGAGAGTATAAAACAACGTAACAAAGCCGCTGCCGGTAGTGCAGCCGTCATGGGCGGTACTGATGAAAGTGTGGCAGCGGCCAAAGAAGCGAACAACAAGGCTCTTGCCGATGCAACATCACAGATTGCCGCTGATGCAGAAGCACGTAAGGACAATATCGAAGCCACTTATATGCAAAACGACAATGCTTTCGTGGAACAACTTAACGCCATTGAGCAAGGCAAAGCCAATGCCATATCGGGAGCTGTACAAGGAGTAACTAACGCGGTAAGTCAAATGCCTTTCTAAACTATTTCAATATGGCAACAATGGATGATATTTTAGGAAACAGAGGTGGTACGCCTCCGCCCAAAGGCTCTAAGGAATGGCACGAACAGCAGCAAGACGCTCCTTCCGTATCATCCCCGGCAAAGGGTACACAGAAATGGACGGAACAACAAGCAGCTGCGGCTCCTGCCGTTACCGGCTCCCAATCTGAAACGGTCGCTGCACCTCCGGCCAAACAAGCCGATGTGAACGGTGGCAGTCTCTCATACGCTGAATTGTACAAAAAACTCAATCCCTATAAACCGCCAACGGACGAGGAACTTGCTAAAGAAAAGAAGAAGCAGAAACGTGAACAGATATTCGCAGCCATTGGTGATGGTATATCGGCACTCTCGAACTTGTTCTTCACCACGCAGTACGCTCCAAATATGTATACCGGTAAGAATACCATGTCAGAACGTACCAAAGTGAGATATGACAAGCTGATGAAAGAACGTGAAGGCAAGGAGAAAGAATATTATGAGGGGCTGATGAGGGCAAGAATCGCTGATGAAGAAAGGGATGACCGTGAACGTAAGTGGCAAAGGCAGCTTGGTCTTGACGATTATAACCGCATACGGAACGATGCCAAAGAGGAACGCGACAGGCAGATGTTTGAATTGAATCTCCAACTGCAAGGCAATAAAATATCAGCATCCGAAGCTGAAGCCAAACGCAAAGGAATTGAAGCAAAATATGCAGAAGAACTTGAAAAGGCAAGGCTTGAAACCGAAAAGGCTAAAGCTGGTGCTTCAAAGGCTTCCGCTTCCGCATCCAATGCCAGAGCAGAATATTACAACCGAGGTGGTGGCAGTGGAAAGGCCGGAGAATATCCGTGGTATGACAGCGATGGTAACAAGCATTTTGCACACTCGTATGAAGCCATGCGTCAGAACGCCATAGACAATGGAACATGGAACGAAGAAACTCAGGCTTCGACCACCGAGGTCAAAAGTGGAAGAGGGAAAACCGTCAAGACATCTGAAACGACAAAGCCCGGTAAAGGACATTCTTCTAAGCCACAGAAAAAAAGTCCAACGGCCGATAATAAAAAGAAAAGTCCAACATCATAAATAAAATACTATGCCTGAAGAAAAGGATAAGATAAAAAAACTGTATGATACGTTTGTTTCTGATGGGTACGACATGGAGAGCGAAGAAGATTTTCGCAAGAACCTGTTAGATTCAGCCAAACGTAAAGCGGCTTACGACGCTCTTGTAAAAGATGGTTATGATATGGAGCCGTTTGAAGAATTTGAAAGCAATATAGGGTTTGGAAAGGAACAAACCTCATCGCAACAATCGGGAAACAGTGCTTCCGGAACGGTTGAAGAACCCATTTCACCTGCTAATGAACAGACATGGCAACCTACAGAAAAGGAGAAAGTAGCGATGTTGACCGAAACCGACCGTATTATGAACGATGTGAAATCCCATACACAAACATTCAACGAACGCATAGACAATATGCAGGAATATGGGATAAATCCCGGCTTGCAGACCAAAGAGGGAAAGATGATATTCAATCCTGAAAGTGGGAAGTTGGAGAAAACGTTCCTCACTCCTGCCGGAAATCGTTATTACAGCAAGTCATTGGCTGACATGGAAAGCTTTCAGTACCGCCAAGCTGCCGATATGTCCATAGGCGGACAGTTGCGCAAGGCAAACCTCCGGTTGCAGGAGTTGAAAGCCAAGCAAGCGGAAAGAGCATCAGAAGTACACAAGGAATGGGCAGAAGAGACAGAAAACAACAAAGCCCCTCTCGCTGCCATACTGGGAGCTGCCACTTATATGCCCCGCCAACAATCTGACAAGGAAAACCGTGCGTTATCCGTAGCCATTCGTGAAACAGAGGAACTGATTAAGAACCTTGAAGAACAGAAAGATCGTGAAAACGGTGTAGATGTAGGCTTTTGGCGTGGTTTCGGTCGCACTATGGGTGATGTGCGCACGTGGGATTTCGGTATGGGTGATATGCGTGACGCATTTACGATGATGAATGCCGATGAACTGAAAAAAGAAAATGCCACAGAGGGTGAACGTGAAGCGCATGATGCAATGATGGGCGCAATCCATGAAAAGCAACAAGCAGAGGAAAGATACAGCGGAAATGCAGATTTTTGGAACAGAGCAGGTGTAATGACAGGCTATATGCCGTCCTTCATGCTGGATTTCGTATTGACAGGTGGAGGATTTAACGGATTGTCCTCTTTCTCCAAAGGAAGTACCAGACTTGCAACAAAGGTCATAGGCAAAGAAACGGCTGAAAAAATGGCTCAGCAGGGTTTCAAGTCCTATATCAAAGAGAATGGAGCCAAAGGTTTGGGACGGTATGCAACCGACTGGACTATCAAAGCACTCGGTACAACTGCAGATGATTTGCTTGTACGTGCCCCACTTATGGCCAATACAGTACAGGCAGGGAAAACTACTACTGACATCATTGACCGTAAACTGGGTGATGTGGTTGTTGATGAGAACGGCAACTATGATTTTTCCAATGATAAGACTTGGGGGGATGCCATTTGGCAAAGTGAAGCCAATGCCATCATTGAGAATTATTCGGAAATGTTCGGTGCGCATCTTGATCCGGTCTTTACTCTTGGGAATATGAGCAAACTAGCCAATGTGGTAGGTGCAAAGCGTATCGGCGCAGTGCTTTCAAAGGCTGACGCAAGTGCGTTGAACGGTATCATGGGACAAACTCATCAGATGTTCAACAAAATGGGTGTGAGTGATTATGTCGGTGAGGTTTCGGAAGAATACTATGGACAACTGTGGCGTACCATGCTCAATCTTGATGACGCCTATCAACAGAATCCGGACGGTACACGTACCAATTTGTTTGCCAGTGACCAATTCCATGGTGACATTTGGGGAGGCATGGCACTCTCTATGGGATTAATGGGCGCAGGAAAACATACTTTGTCTGCTGCAAATTATGCTTCCATGAAGCATGGTGTAAATAAAGCGGACGCAAAAGTGAATGAATTACTCGGAAAAGAGGTGTGGGAGCCATTAAAGGCGATGCTTGACCTTACTACCAATGAGAGTATCGGTGAAGTTGTGGAACTTATTGCCGGTGATAAAGATTTTACCATCAATGAGAAAGCTGCCGTTCTGGATTATATGGAACGCTCGTTGAATTTGCGAGGATTTAACCTTGCTTCTATGGCTCAATCACGTGGCGGCAACCGAAACGAAAGTGTACAACAAGCAAATGACAGTTATCTCGACGGGTATAATATCATTTCTTCGCAGGAGATGAACGATGCAAAGAACATGTATGAGTATCAGCGTGCAAGGGTTGCAGACCTCGTGGATGAGAGCATGTTTGCAATGATTGAAGAAAATCCGATTGCCGCATTAGAGTTTGTGAATGGCAACGAACAATGGAATGATGAAGATAAGGTTTCCGTAATCGATTATATTAATGCCAAGCAGGTGTATAACGGCATGATACAACGTGTACGTGATGATATAGACGGTCGTATCGAGCAGAGCAACTCAATAATAGATGCACGTGTGAACCGTAATACCGGCATGATACAGGGGGCAACGATGAAGCAGGATGAGCGGAAGGTGTATGTAATCAGTGGCAAGCTTGTACCGTATGACGATGGTAGCGGTGTGAGCGTAACTGATTCGGACAACAGCATCATCATTCGCGATTCGGAAACCGGCGCACTTGAACAAGTATCACCTGATGCAGTATTGTCTCTTGATGAATCGCAAGACCCTAACGAGCAAAAAGAATTGGCAGAACAAGCCATTGTGGAGCAGTTCGCACGTGAAGCGGCTGATAAGATAGACGGTAAGGTTACATTCAATTCGGGTGATGCCTATACTATTACCGGACAGGATGGTTCACAGATGCAAGTACAGGTTATAGCCAACGAGGACGGTATTGTGGATAATGGGGACGGCACAGTTAACGTATCGGACGGCGTGAATATCTTCCCGTTGGCAAAAGAAACCATACAGCAACAGGCTGATGCGGCAAATTTGGCACGTGTGGCGCAGTTCGAGCAGCAGAGAACCATTGAGAATGCCGAATGGAAACAGGAGATGCAAGAGGCTGAAAGGCCACAATACGCCCTCAATGACATTGTTTCGCTTACTGATGAGAACGGCGTTACCGTCCGTGGCAATATCACAGCAGATGTTGATGCGGACGGTAAGTATGAGGTATTTACCGAAGCCCCTATCAACGGCAAGCGTGTGAACCTGTTTACCCGTGATGAACTTGACAATATGTTGTTGGAGCATAACGGAGTAGCGTTTGAACGCCCTGCCGAGAATGAGAGCAACAATGGTGCGGAAAATATTCCCGAAAATGATAACAATGCCCCTCAAAATATTCCTGCCATGCAGAGAATACCAAAGGATGAGCAGGGAAATCCACTATATGAGCAGGCCGACAGCGACACAGCTTGGGATGCCATTGTGGAGCAGACTGAGGGTGATGAGGATATGGCACAGACCGTAGCCGATGGAATGGTTGCCGACAAGGAAGAAGCCTTGAAGAAGTTGGAGAAAGCCAAATCGAAAGGTGGCAACTCCATTGCCGAAAAGATTGCTTCCGAGAAAGAACGCAAAGCGGCGATTGATGCAGCCAAACAGGAATTGCTCGTTTGGCAGAAGATAGCCGGTACCGCCAAACGCAGAAAAATGGAAGCGGATGATGAACGCAGACGTATTGCCGATGAAGCAGCCGCATTGCGAAAGGCAGAAGAAGAAAAGTTACGTGCCGAACGTGAGGAAGCGGAACGAATCGAGCGTGAAGCCCTGAACGGAGTGCCGGACATGGTGGACGACAAGCCGCAGGATGCACGGGCAAGAGGTTACAGACGCATGAACGGTCATAAGATAGACAGACAAGAGCCTGTACAGGCATTGCAGGGAAAGGAGGTATCCGTAAAATTCAGTGATGATGCCATTGTAGGTGGTCGTGTAGCCGTGATTGATGCAAACTTGTTGCAACCGAGCCATATTCAAGGCGTGCGCAACCCTCTGCACTTTATTGATGAAGCGCAGCCAAAAGAACGGAATGACGAGGCAAGTGTATTGTCTGCACAAAAGATTGCCGGAAACATACGCCCCGAAGAAATCACATCTTCTGTTACCGCCTATACAGGCGCACCTACCGTGAACGCACGGGGCGAAGCCATACAGGGCAATAACCGAAGTGACGCACTTCGTATCATGTGGGAGAACCATCCGGAACAGGCGGCTCTTTACAAGCAGTATCTGAAAGACCATGCGGAAGAATTGGGATTACAAGCAGAAGACATTGAGGCTATGGAGCATCCTGTCCTCGTGAACATGGTTGATGTGGACGATGCAGAGGCTATCCGTCTTGGCCAGTATGTGGCACAGGACACAGAAAGTGGAGGTGTTGAACGCATCAAACCTAAAAACGCCTTGCAGCGCATGGGAGCCGAAATGCGTTCGTTTGCCAACTTGCTGCTTAGGACTTCGGATGATGAAATGTCATTTGCCGGACTTGTGGATTCCAATGGTGCAAATGTTTTGAAATGGATGAGCCAAAGAGGTTTCATTACCCCCACACAATACAAGAGTGCGTTTGACAGCAAGGGTAACTTGACTCCCGAATCCAAGAATGATTTGCGTGGTATCATGTATCAAAGCATTTTCAAGGACGGTAGTACACGGTTGGAGGAAATGTTCAACGTATTACCGGTAAAAGCACAAAAAGCTATTCTTGCCACTGCTTTTCGTGATTATGATAATCCGAACAGTGAACGAATGGTAGATGAGATACAGAATTCCGTTCGTGCTTACTATGCTTTGTCCCAAGATAAAATGTTTGCAGAGGCAAAGAACTTCAAGGAAGCACGTACTGCCGTAGAAAGTTGGAAACGCCAGTATCAAATGGATGATGTCACTGGGGAAAGTTATCTCCCTGCTGATAATTTCAGTAACTTTGTCCTGCATTTGGCCGCAATGTATAAAGGTGAAAGCCAAAGCTTCATTCAAAATACATTTGGCAAGATTTATGACCTTATACAAGGTACACAGGAAGAAACTCTGTTCGAACAACCGGACAATACCCCTCGGACGCTCGTACAGGCTATTAAAGAAGCATTAAATTTAGATTACAATGGACAACAACGAAGCAATGTATTGGTTGGCGATACTGCAACAGGCCAACGAGGGCAGCAAGGAAGCAATGGAACTCTTGCGCCAAGAGAACGAGTTGAGAACGGAAATGGGACAACTGATGATACAGGAAGAACTGAAAGCATTGGTGGACAAAGCGAAATAGAATCTTCTTTATCACAAGAAGAAATGCTATCTTCTGATGATACTGGCAATCAACTTAGTGCAAAAATAGCAAGACGTATTGAAGTTCAAGAAGATGATTGGATTGAAAGCGGAAAGTATGGCGATACTTATAAACAGACAATTATTGTTGATGGTACTCATAAAGTTATAAAAGTTGATGCACCTGATACGAAAGGTAATTATATAGGTAGCGCTTATGAGTATGACGGTCAAACATTCGGAGACTTATTGGATGTTCTTAATTATATTGATGCATCTTTGTCTTTAGCCAATGCTGTTGCAGTGGCAGAGAAAGAAACCGATACTACTCCTACGGAGAAACAGAAAGAAGCTGGCAATTATAAGAAAGGTCATGTGCAGGTTGGTACATTCAATATCACCATTGAGAACCCGAAAGGATCCGTTCGTAGTGGAATAGACACAGAGGGCAACAAGTGGAAAACGATCATGCAGAACACCTACGGCTACATTCGTGGCACGGAGGGCGTGGATGGAGACCACATAGACGTGTTCCTCTCTGATGATATTGACGGGTGGAACGGACGCAGGGTGTTCGTGGTGGACCAGTATAATGAGGACGGCAGCTTTGATGAGCATAAGGTAATGCTTGGTTTCAATGAGACTGACGATGCCGAGGCAGCTTACTTCGCGAATTATGACAGCGACTGGGCAAATAATCACAAGACAGTGGTAACTGCCGTAAACTTGGAGGATTTCGAGAAATGGATAGATAGTAGCCACCGGAAGACAAAAGCGTTTGCAGAATACAAGTCAGTCAAAAGTGTTGAGGAACAGAGTTCAGGTACACAAGCCGACAGACTTTCTGAAATCAAGTCACGCATTGAAGAACTGCACAAGGAACAAGAAGCCGCACATGGTCAGAGTGATATATTTGAGGAAGCCCGCATTATTTCCGAAATAAACGACCTCTTTGCTGAACAGCGGAAGTTAGAACAAAGCAATTCCAATGAAGAAACGACAACACCGACTGATGCTGCATACACCATTACTCCGGCACAGTACACCACCAAAAGAGGTAAGGTGTTGGATATGCACCTTGTGAAGTTCAATAATGAATTAAGAGATACTGTTCGGAAGCACACCACAATGTTTGCCAAACAACTGAAAGGCTGGTGGGACAAGGAAAAGCAAGGCTTCATGATGCGGAGCAAGGAAGATGCTGAACGCTTGGCAGAATATGCAACCGATGCACAATCACAACCACCTTTGTCTTTGTCTGATTTGTCAGAAGTAAATGACGGCAATGTGCAGTTTGCTGAGTCTCAACTTTTGGAAACATCTAAGCAAGAAGAAAAGCAGGAATACAGCCCAGTGTGGCAATATTCTGTTTCCGTTGACAAGAAAACCGGATTGACCACGTTGAAGCGCGATGATGTGAGCGGCCCTATCCCTATCGGGGATGGACGTTTCAATTATACGGCAAACAGTCCTGAAGAAATGTTGGAGATTGTACGTAATCCCAAGAATTTCAATCAGGAACTGCGTGACGCTGTTGAAACCATTCTTGAAAACAAGGTTAAGATTAGGGAGATTGTACGTACAGAAAAAGCGGAAGCCACAGAGCAAGAATCTAAGCCTGAAAATAATCCGAGTGGCAACCGTCTTGTTACCGATGAACGCTATGCAGAACTCCGTGAGCGTATGCGCAAGAAGTTGCTCGGTCAAATGAACATGGGCATAGACCCTGAAATACTTGCCATTGGTACGGAGATGGCTGTTTACCATTTGGAGAAAGGTGCACGCAAATTTACCGAGTATGCTACAGCTATGGTTGCAGACTTGGGCGATTCCATACGCCCTTACCTTAAAGCATTTTACAATGGTGCGAGAGATTTGCCGGAGGTGGCAGAGAACGGGCTGGATGCAGACATGACTCCATACGATGAGGTACAACAATTCGATGTGACGAATTTTGATAAGAAAAGTATTGATGCGCTTGCTACCGCCGAAACCGTAACAAGAGAGACCGAGGTGGAGCAAGAGGCAGAGATTGCACAGGAACGCATCAAAAAAAGCCGCCCTGCACGTAAGAAGAATGAGAAAAAAGCAGTAATTTCACAGCAGTCAAATGAGTTGGGTTTGTTTGACGCTCTGACTGATAACAATAAAAATAGCGAACATGGATTACAGAGAACTGATGCAGAACGCTCCGAAAGAGTGCCAGCCAAAGGTTATAGACACGAGCAAGGATTATCAAGAGGCACTGAAACAGGTAGCGAAAGCGAACAACAAGCCGGTAGAGGAACTGACAACGAAGGAGAAAGAACAGGCGATGCAGTCGATAGGACTGTGCGACCTCGACTTTCAGATTCCTTAAATGAACGAAGCATTGAGGGTAAGCGCAAGAAAGAGATTGAAAACAACCGAAAACTTGCCGATGAACTCAAAGGTGTTACATTGCACTTGAACGACAAACTCGGAGGAGAACATGAGATTTCCGGTATTGTCTATTACGAACTTGCCAACGTATTCCATTGCAATGACAATATAAGCGGACCATTCCAAGCGACACGCAAGGAACTTGATGCTATTCTTAAAGTTGCACGCAAAAACGATGGCAGGAATACATTTACTCCCAAGAATACCCACAACAACCATTCGGAACGTGGCAAAGACCACGCCCCTACATCGGTAGATGCCCGTATCGAAGCCAACATCAAGGCTATCGAACTGGCAAAGCAGTTGCTTGAAAATGGTGAACAGGCTACAGAAAAACAGATGCAGACCCTCCGCAAGTTCAGTGGTTGGGGCGGATTGGGCAAGGCTTTCAGTGAGGGTGCATACTACGCTCCTAACCCTACCCAGAAGAAACTTCGTGAATTACTTGGGGAAAAAGCGTATCAAGAGGCTGTAATGAGTGCGAACAGTGCCTATTATACGCCTGCATACGTTGTTGATACCCTTTGGGATATTGCCGAGAAAATGGGCTTTGAGGGTGGAAACATTCTTGAAGGTTCTGCAGGTATCGGGAATATTTTAGGACAGATGCCCGCACACATCAGCGAGCGGAGCGACATCCATGCCATAGAAATTGACGGAACTTCGGGAGGAATCCTTTCACTCCTCTATCCTGATGCCAAAGTGGACATACAGGGCTTTGAGCAGACACGCATACCGAATGGCAGCATAGATTTGGCTATTACCAATGTCCCGTTTGTTACAGGACTCCGTGTGAACGACACCACAGGCGACAAAGACCTGTCGAAGAAATTCCACAACATACACGATTTCTGTATTGCAAAGAATGTGCGCAAACTGCGCGAGGGCGGTTTGGGCATCTTCATTACGTCCAACGGTACGCTTGACAACAGCAAGAAACTCCGTGACTGGATTGTGAACGAGGGCGGTTCTGACTTCGTGGGTGCTTTCCGTATGCACAACAAGACTTTCGGTGGCACCGGGGTAACCTCCGACATCGTTGTTATCCGCAAGCGTGTGAACGGGCAGAAATCCGCCCATGTCATTGATGTAAGCGATGTGAGCGGAGAGCGTATGGCAGAATATGATACTGGGGAAACACGCAAGGTCAAAGGCAAGGAAACACCGGTCATCAAGCAACTTTCGATGGACTACAACCGCTATTTCATTGAACACCCCGAAAACATGGCTGGTGAAATGCACTTTGCATTTGAGAAAGGCGACACATTCCGCCCGACAAGCAAGGGTTTGTATCCTGCACAGGATAAGAAGCAGGAGCAGATGTTATCTGAATTTGTCCATTCATTCAAGGCAGAGGAATTTGGCGAACGCAATGCCGGACCGGTTACCGATGTAATGCCCGACAAAAAGATTGGTGAGATATTTATCAGAGATGGCAAACTGTTTATCAACTCGACAGCCAGTGCACAACCTCTCGAAGTGAATGCCAATAAGGTAAAAGGGCATACGAAAGTGGAATGCTTCGAGGCGTACACCGCCATCAAGGAAGCTCTTGCGGAAGTTCTTTCCTATCAGACCGAGAACGAAAGCGACGAGGGGCTGAAACCTTTGCTTGACAAACTCAACAAGGCATACGATGATTTTGTCGGCACATACGGACACTTCAACAAGAACACCGCCATTGCGTTTCTCCGCAATGATGTGGACTATGCCAATGTATTCGCTCTTGAAAAGTTTGAAGAAACGGCAGATGAAAAAGGAAACCGGATACAGAAATTTGAAAAGACCGATGTATTCAGCAAACGTGTCGTTGAAAAAGATAAAGAACCCACCCCGGCCAATGTCAAGGACGGTATCATTGCAAGTATCTTCAAATTCGGTCGTGTGGACATACCATATATCGCCGAACAACTTGGCACAGGCATCGAAGATGTGAAGAAAGAAATCATCGAGAGCGGCTACGGTTTCGAGGACCCAGTAAGCCGACAGATGGAAGCATCGTATCAGTATTTGAGTGGAAATATCCGTGAAAAACTGCGTCAGGCAGAGGAAAACAATGAGAATGGGGAATTTGACCGCAACATCAAGGCATTGCAGGAAGTCATGCCAATGGAAATCCCCGCACATCTGATAGACTTTACCCTCGGCAGTTCTTGGATTGATCCGAAACTATATGAAGATTTCGTAAAGGAACGAACGGAAGTAGATGTCCGTTTTACAGCAGTAGGCGGTACTTGGTTTATGAAAGAGCCATACTTTACCAACTACGAAAAGAACCGTGCCATGGGCGTAACCAGTGAAATGCTCGGTCGAACCATTATGGGACACACCCTTATAGAAGCCGCCATTCAGAACAGAAGCATCACGGTTTCCACCACCAAGAAACACTATGACGGCACAACAGAAACAATTACCGACAAGGAAGCGACACAGGCTTGTGCCGCCAAGATTGATGAAATCCGTCAAGATTTCAAGGACTGGGCAAGGCAGAAGATGCAGAGCGACCCGGAAATGTCGGAACGTATGGAACGTATCTATAACGATATGTTCAACAACTTTGTGCCTATGAGCATACCGGACGAGTTTGTGCCGGAGTATTTTGGAGGTGCTTCACACAAATTCAAGATGCGTCCTCATCAAGGCAGAGCCATCGTGAGAGGCACACAGCAACCGTTGTTGCTTGCCCATGAGGTAGGAACAGGAAAAACCTTTACCCTTATTTCCACAGCGATGGAAATGCGCCGTTTAGGTACTGCCCGCAAACCGATGATTGTAGTGCAGAATGCCACCGTCGGGCAATTTGTTGCAAGTGCAAAGGAACTGTACCCGAATGCCAAGATACTGACACTCGAAGAGGCAGACCGAAGTGCGGAGGGCAGAAAGAACTTCTATGCCAAGATACGCTACAATGACTGGGATATGATTGTCGTTCCGCAATCGACCTTTGAATTTATTCCCGACAGCGAGGAAAGAGAAATGACTTTCGTGCAGGACAAGATTGAGGAGAAGATGCTCATCCTTGAACAGATGAAAGAGGAAGACCCGGACGGAAAGAACATGATTACCCGGCAAGCCGAACGTGAAATCGAATTGTTGGAGGAACAGCTTGCCGGACTTGCAGACAATGCTTCAAAGAAACGCACCGCCAACGATGAGAAAAAACGTGCCGTAGCCTTGCAGAATGCAGAAGTCAAGGCAATGGAAATGCTTGACCGCCGTACTGACGATGTGGAGAACTTTGACGACATGGGCATTGATGCCCTGCTTGTGGATGAAGCCCACGAATACAAGCACCTTGGATTTGCCACTGCCATGCAGCGTGGAGTGAAAGGTGTGGACCCGTCATATAGCAAAAAATCACAAGGCGTATTCTTGAAAACACAGGCTGTTTTAGAAAAGAACAACGGACGAAACGTAATCTTTGCCACAGGTACGCCTATCAGCAATACCGCTGCAGAGATTTGGACGTTCATGCGCTATCTCATGCCTGCCGATACAATGAAAGAATACGGTATCTATTACTTTGATGACTTTGTACGCAACTTCGGTAACATTCAGCAAATGTTGGAATTCACCACAAGCGGAAAGTTCAAGGAGAACAATCGCTTTGCCGGATACGTGAACCTGCCCGAACTGGTGCGTATATGGTCTGGAGTGTCCGATACTGTCCTTACCAAAGAAGCCGGTGGCGTAAAGGACAAAATACCTGAAATGGAGGGAGGAAAGGCACAAGACCTCTATCTGCCACAGACACGTGCATTGCGTAGTATCATGAAGTTCGTAAAGAGCGAACTTGAACATTATGAGCAGATGAGCGGCAAAGAGAAGAAAGAGAACAGCCATATTCCGCTCACGATGTACGGTATTGCCAAAGCTGCTGCCGTGGATGCCCGATTGGTGCAGTCAGATGCAGAGGACGACCAAAACAGCAAGACCAATGAAGCCGTGCGCCAGACTTTGCGCTCACTGAAAGAAACAGCCGACTACAAAGGTACGGTTGCCATTTTTGCCGACAATTATCAAAATAAGCAGAGCGGCTTCAATCTTTATGATGACATCAGAAATAAACTGATCGCAGAGGGAGTTCCTGCTGATGAGATTGTAGTAATGAGGTCGGGAATGACTGTCAAGAAGAAACTTGAAATCTTTGAAAAGGTAAACCGTGGTGAGGTTCGCGTGATTCTCGGTTCGACCTTTACGCTCGGTACAGGCGTGAACATTCAGGAACGACTGCACACGCTGATACATTTGGATGCGCCCAACCGTCCTATGGACTATACCCAGCGCAACGGACGCATTTTGCGACAGGGAAATTTGCATAAGGACATGAACAAGCCTGTACGCATCTTGCGTTTCGGAGTTGAGGACAGTTTGGATGTTACCGCCTACCAACGCTTGAAAACAAAGGGAGCGATTGCCGACAGTATCATGAACGGCAAGCAGATGATGAACAACAGCATGACCAACCGTGTGCTTGAAGAGGAAGAAGATGTGTTTGGCGATACCGTTGCGCAGCTCTCCGGCAGTGAATATGCCATGCTGAAAAACAATGCGGAAAAGAATGTGCGCAAGTATGCAAGCCGCAAAAAGCAATGGGAAACAGACCAAACCTATATCCATAATGCCAAGCCAAGACTGAAAGCCTTTATCAAGGATGCGGAAAAGCGCATTGAGGACAACGGCAGGTACTTGGAGGCAGTACGCTCGTCATTCCCCGATGGACAATTCAAGGAGATTGTAATCGGCAAACATCGCTTTACTTCTGTTGATACAATGGATGATTTTTTCAAGGAATACAACAAGAGTGTCCTTGCCGAAATGAAGCAGATGAAAGACGGTGAGATTTCAGGAGAACAAAAACGGGAACTGATTATACAGATAGGCGATTTTTCATTTGTGGTCACAACAAAACTGGCAAGGAAAACCATGAGTGACGGTGCAACACTTTTCAATGATGTTGAGCGTAGAATGACCTACTCTTGTCTTGAACTCGGCATTGAAGAAGATGTGCCGGTACGCCAAAACCTGCTTCGCAATGCCGTTGAGGATATTACAGACAATGTGATTACAGGAAAGGATTTTGCCGAGATATTGAGTGCTGGAGAGCGAAGCAAAAAACATAATGAAGCCGAATTGAAAGAACTCCTGTCAAGAGAGGGCAAGCCATTCGAGTATGAAGAAGAATTGGCACAGGCGAAAGTACAGTTAGAGGAATATGCCGAACTGATGAAAAAAGAGTTGGAGGAAAAGGAAGCCAAGTATGCTGAAATGGATGCCACTGTAGAAACGGCAAATAATATTTCTACCTCAGAAGAAGATGATGAATTAAAACGCGAAGGTGATGGTGCATATACCGATGATGAAGTCAGTTATGAGAATGATCCGACAGCAAAACAGCTCAGCCAGTCAAGGAGAACGGCAAAGCAGCGGAGGGAATTTGCACGGCGTGAACGCCAAAGAATGGCAGAACGTGTGGAAAGCCTTGCAGAGAAACTGCATCTTGACAATGTGGAGGTTGTTACTGATGCTTCCGTCTTGGATGGAAAGAAGCAGCGTGCAAAAGGCTTCTACTCGAAGAGTACAGGGAAGATAACCATTGTCATTCCCAACCATACAAGTACGTTTGATGTTGAGCAGACACTGCTGCATGAGGCTGTGGCGCACTATGGTTTGCGCCAGTTGTTCGGAGAACATTTCGATACATTCCTTGATAATGTATTCAACAATGCCGATGAGAACATACGCAGACACATTGTAGATATGGCTGCAAAAAACGGTTGGGATTTCCATAAGGCTACTGAAGAATATCTGGCTTCGCTTGCAGAAGATACCGAATTTGAGAACATCAACGCAAGTTGGTGGCAACAGATAAAGGATTTCTTCCTGAATATGCTTCATAAGATAGGCTTTGAGGATTTCAGAGGGGTTACTCTATCGGACAACGAACTTCGCTACATCTTGTGGCGCAGTTACGAGAACCTTGCGGAACCGGGCAGATACAGAAACATATTGGGAGAAGCCGCTGATGTGGCAAAGCAGTATGAACTGAAAGTCGGAAATTATGCGGTTTCCGACCCACATCATCAGACTGTTGCAGAAAGTGATGATGCACTATACCGTACCGGTGACCCGGAAATACATGAAAGGGAGTTGGCTCGTGACCGTTATGAAAGGCGTGTAAAAAGCGGTATGTTCCAATCACAGGAAGCATTACAGGACAGTATGCTCGGCTTGAAAGAAGCCATGACTGCAATCCTTGGCAAGGAAACAAACATTGAGGATGTGGACGGATTTGAAAACGCATACTTGGGAGAAAACCGTCTGTCAAGTGTGAACAAAGCCGAAGCCGATGCATTTGCCCACACCCTGTTCAAGCCCATGCTTGATGAGGTTGCCAAACTTGCCAGGACTGAGGCAGAGCGTGAGGAATTGACTGATTACATGATGGCGAAACACGGCCTTGAACGCAATACATATATGCGTAATGAAGCAATCAATAACGGAGCAACCGATGCAGACCAAACCGACTATGCCGGACTTACAGCCCTTACAGGTATGGATAATGTTACTGATGCCGAAACGGAAGCACAGATAATGGTTAACGATTACGAACAGACACACGACACTACCGACCTTTGGAAAAAAGTCAATGCCGCGAGCAAAGCAATACTTTCAAAGTCATACGAATGTGGCATGATGAGCAAAGCGACCTTTGACAAGATTTCAGATATGTATGATTTTTACATTCCACTACGTGGTTTTGATGAAAAGACCAGTTCTGAAGCATACGCATATCTGACGCACAAGCAAAGTGCATTCAATGCTCCTATCAAGAAAGCGGAAGGACGCAGGTCTAAAGCGGATGACCCGTTTGCCAACCTGCAATCAATGGCAGAAGGTGCTATCATGCAGGGCAACCGGAACAAATTGGTAAAACAGCGTTTCCTTAATTTCGCCCTCAACCATTCGAGCGACCTTGTCAGTGTGAGCGACATTTGGGTAGAATACGATACGGTGGCCGACGAATGGAAGCCAGTGTTTCCTGACAACATAGACAGTACAGATACTCCCGAAGTGGTGGAACGGAAGATGCTGGACTTTGAAACTAAAATGGAGTCATTGGCGCAGCAATATCCTGACCGGTACAAGCACGGCAAGGATACCGTGAATATTCCTTACCGTATTGTGGAAAGCCGGGATATGAGGCAGCACCAAATTGTAGTGAAACGTGGCGGCAGGGACTATGTGATTACCATTAACGGCAATCCCCGCGCAGCACAGGCACTGAACGGACAGACAAATCCCGACAATGATATGTCGGGGGCAATCGGAGCTATTCTCCGTGCAGGAGAAAATATCAACCGACAGTTGAGTGCGTTCTATACCACACGTAACCCAGACTTCATTGTATCGAACTTCATGCGAGATATGCTATACACCAATACCATGACTTGGATAAGGGAAAGCCCGAACTACGCACTGCGTTTTCATCGGAATTATATGTATGCCAACCCTGTAAGAATAAAGCAACTCTTGGCTAAGCACCGCAAAGGGACACTTGACATGAGTAACAAGACGGAAGCGATGTTTCATCAGTTCATGATGAACGGAGGAGAAACAGGCTATGCCAATATCCGGGACATTGAACAACATAAGAACGACATACGCAGGGGACTGAAAAAATCGAACGGCAAGATTCCTGTAAAAAAAGCATGGGAGTTGTTGGGCGAACGTTTCGATGAGTACAACCGAGCCGTTGAGAACTGCGCCCGTTTTGCCGCTTTCATGACATCACGCGAAATGGGCAGGAGCATTGACAGAGCCATCTATGATGCAAAGGAGATAAGTGTAAACTTCAACAAGAAAGGCAGCGGAGCAAAATTCTATGACAGTACAGGGCAGACAAAGGCTGGTAATGCCAGTGCATTGGTATCGGGACTTGGTCGTAGCGGATATGTGTTTTGGAATGCAGCCATTCAAGGTACGGCAAACTTTGGACGACAGATGAAACGTCATCCTGCCAAAGCTTTTACAGGTATTGCGGCGATGTTCCTTCTTGGTGCTATTGTTGCCTACTTGGGTGGCGATGATGATGACGATGATGACAAGAACGCATACTATAATCTTCCCGAATATGTAAGGCGCAGCAATATTCTTTTCAGGGCAGGAAACAGTTGGGTATCAATTCCTCTTCCGGTAGAATACAGGGCTGTTTACGGCATGGGCGAACTGATGATTTCCGTTCTTAACGGAAAGGAACATCTTACAGGCGAAGAAATTGCCGAAGCCATAACAGGACAGGTTACACAGATATTACCTATTGATTTCTTGGAGGGCGGCGGAGGATTGAATGCCTTTGTACCGAGTGCCTACAAACCCTTGTGGGAAGCCTACGTTGCAGAAAAGAGTTGGACGGGTATGCCACTTTATAAAGACACACCTTACAACAAAGATATGCCCGAATGGACAAAGGCGTATAAGAGCGCCAATAAATACATTGTCGGATTGGCCAATGCCATGAATGAAGCTACGGGTGGAGACCCATATACAAAAGGAACGATTGACTTTAATCCGGCAAAGATTGAATATATGCTGAACGGTTATTTCGGTGGCGTGTTCGGAACAATCGACAAATTGAGCAAGACCGCAGAAACCATTACAGACAACCGAGAGTACGACCCTCGCAGCTTCTTGTTGGTAAACAGACTAGTCAAAGCCGGGGACGAACGCACCGAGTACAGGGCTGTGAACAATGAGTATTTCCGATTGAAAGAGGAGCATGACCGATTGAAATCCAGATTAAAACACTATGAGGAAGATACCGACAACGACATATTTGACTATGCGGAAAAGATTGATTTCCTTTACAATTCACCCGAATACGAGCGGTATGAAATTTTTGAGGATTATCGTAGGGATATTGACGACCTCTATAATGAACTGAATGACACAGTTGATGATGAGGAACGTAAGAATATTGAGGCTGAATTGAATGAACTCAAAAAGGAAATGATAGAAGAAATGAACAAAACCCGTAAATAGTTAAACATAGGATGATTGCCCGGAACAGTATATTTGTTCCGAGCAATCATTAAAATGATAAAAATATGCATATAAATAAAAGCGAAAGAAAATTGCTGCCAATGAGCCGTATAGCTCCGGGAAGAAATGATGCCGCCGAGATAGATACTGTTGTTTCTGCAAAACGTTATGGTGACCGCAGGGCATTTGACATTCTTATGGAAGCACAATACTATTGGAGCCAGATGGACGACTTTCGGAAAGACCGGGAGCGAAACAAACGCTATACCTATGGTTTCCAATGGGACGATATGATTTGTGTGGACGGAAAATCCATGAGCGAGGAAGAATACATTAAAAGTCAAGGCAACGTGCCTTTGAAAAACAACCTTATCCGTAGGCTTGTGCGAAGCGTACTTGGTGTGTATCGAAGCCAAAGTAAAGAACCGACCTGTACCGCACGTGATCGGGATGAACAGAAACTTGGTGAAACGATGAGTACGATACTTCAATGCAACATGCAGCTTAACCGAATGAACGATGTATACGCCCGAACTATGGAAGAGTTCCTGATAAGCGGTTTTATCGTTCACCGTAAATCGTACGGTTGGCGTAATGGAAAAGAGGATTGTTGGACGGACTATGTGCAACCCAATAATTTCTTTATCGACAACAACATGAGAGATTTCAGAGGTTGGGATGTTTCCGTGCTTGGAGAAGTTCACGACATTTCTTTCGGACAGTTGTGTGAACAGTTCGCATCAAGTCCGCAGGAATACAGACAATTGCGTGACATTTACAAGTGGGCGGCAAGGAAAGATTACATAGCCACATACGCGGAGCGTTTCGGGTATAGCCGCTTGGAAAACTACGATTTTCTATTCACAAGCGAACCGGGACGATGTCGTGTGATAGAGATATGGCGCAAGGAGCAAAAACCGAGATACCGTTGCCATGACTACCAAAACGGTGATATTTTCAAAATAGACGAAGAAGATTACGCACAAGTGGTGCTTACTGAAAATGAAGAACGTATGCGTATGGCCAAGGAAGCCGGTATGCCGGAAGATGAGGTTCCGTTGATAAAAGCTACTTGGTTTGTGGACGATTATTGGTATTTCTATTACCTTTCTCCTTTTGGCGACATATTGAGGGAGGGGGAAACGCCTTACGAGCATGGAAGCCATCCATATGTTTTCAAGGCATATCCGTTCATTGATGGTGAAATCCATTCATTCGTTGCTGATGTAATCGACCAACAGCGATATACCAACCGATTGATAACCCTCTATGACTGGATAATGCGGGCGAGTGCCAAAGGCGTGCTGATGATGCCCGAAGATTGCTTGCCTGATGGTGTGAGCATTGACGATATTGCAGAGAGCTGGACGGAATTTAACGGTGTCATCGTATACAAGCCGAGCAAAAGCGGAAAAGTGCCGGAACAGGTGGCCAATAATTCCACAAATATAGGCATTGCGGAACTGCTTAATATGCAACTCAAATTTTTTGAAGATATATCGGGAGTTACGGGCGCATTACAAGGAAAGCCCGGGTATTCCGGTGAAAGTGCATCGCACTATAACCAACAGACAGAAAACGCCACGAAGTCATTGCTCGACCTGCTTGAATGCTTCAGTTGTTTTGTAGTGGACGGAGCATATAAGGATGTGAAGAATATGCAGCAGTTTTATGATAGCAAACGTGTATTCAATATTGCAGGTAAGAGTGGTGCACAAATCGAATATGACCCGAAGAAAATACGTGATGTAGAATTTGATTTAAGCATTACCGAAAGCACTTCAACACCGGCATACAGGCATCTTGCTAATGATATGCTAATGCAGTTGTACCAGTCCCAAGCGATCAGCGTAGAGCAGTTGCTTGAACATGGAGATTTCCCGTTTGCCGATGAACTGTTACAGAGTATCAAGAGCCAAAAGGAACAACTCGCACAGGGGAGAGTTCCTGACGGGCTTTCACCTCAATTGCTCCAACAAGCGCAACAAAATGCAAATATGGAAGCTGTAAATCAGTTGCATGGGGCAATGCAAGGCTAAATTCTAAACGGCGAATAGAAACCCGCTCTATTCGCCGTAGAAAATTACTCTTTGGACAATTGGTCGCATTCTATCCATGTTTCTAATGTATCATCGAATAGTACTGTACAACCGTAATTATCATCGTCTACTGCTAACACTGTCCCTGAATTTCCATCATCATTACACACAACTCGATCGCCAGCTTTTATTTTTCGGATATTGTCAATAGCTAGAGGGTCATTAGTAAGTGTGACAATACCGTCTATCCCCTGTTTTGCGT
>ENA-OZYY01000086-OZYY01000086.1-human-gut-metagenome-genome-assembly--contig:-NODE-86-length-21271-cov-5.866987_pt1 | contig 21271 bp, 23 predicted proteins | sample MGYA00243642_ERZ654141 | MGnify/ENA primary metagenome ERZ654141 (study PRJEB26926, sample SAMN06164913) | human gut metagenome | biome: ENVO:00009003; feature: ENVO:2100002; material: ENVO:00002003...
CATTAAATCTTCCTTACTATATTCCATTGTTACCCTCCATAACTTCTGATTGTTGTCGTCTTGACTATTATGTATCTTTTCTTTCCAAAATGGTATAGGCTTTTATTTTTGTAATGCTGCAAAACTTTTCTTCTGTAAGGTATTCAAAGGATATTTCCCTTTGCCGCCGCTTGCATTAAGCCGCCGCTATTGGAAAGCCAAAAGCAGCGGCTTTTTTTACTCGGTATTACCGAAAAGTATAGAAAGCAGGATATGTCATCATTTGTCATTTCTTCTCAATGTAATAACTGCATGGCATATCAAGCCAAATACAAGAGAAAAACAGCCACCGCCAAATAGTGATGCTCCCCACCCTGCACCTGACATTGTCATAAAACCGCCAACAAAGAAAATACCAATGCCAAGAAATATCCCGACACCATAAAAAAGTCCAATTGCCATATCATACTTATTAAATTGTCGTTTCTCTTTTTTTCACATGTTTCCATTTTTGTTATTACCTCCTTCGCAAAATCGTCCATGTTGACTCCAAAAAGAAAGCAAATTTTTTTCAACATATTTAAATCGGGTTCATTAACATCTCTCTCCCAATTCGATAGCGCCTGCCGGGTAACATTCAATTTCCCAGCCAGTTCTTCCTGTGTCATTCCCGATTGTGTTCGCAGATGACGTATTTGCTTTCCTGTTGTAATATTCGTCTGTTCCTGGTTCAAAATAGTTTCTCCTCTCTGATACTGATTTTATCAATGATATTTCGCAATAGCCAGCAATGAACGTTTGCATTGCGCAAGATGTTACATTATCTTCTGAAACATATGCCGGATCTTGTCTAAACGGCTGTTCGGGCGGCGTGGCTGAAACACAGGCTCGCCGGAAGTTTCCTGATACCCTTTTAATTCTGTAATGCAGACACTTCTTCCATTTGTATAAAAATTCAAATCATTTCTATATTCACCAATACAACGGGCAGGGATTTCCCCCTTAAAAATAACTTCATCTTTTTCAAGTCTGGTTGATTCAATGATTGCGCAATACTTTGGTGCGTCATTATAAGCCCGTGAAAGATATTCCTGCGGTGCAAAAAGGGTAAAGGAAAGGTATGGTTCCAACAGTTGTGTTCCTGCTTTTTTCAATGCCTGCTCCAACACGACAGGCGCAAGAAAACGAAAATCAGCGGGGGTGCTGACCGGGCTGTAATAAACTCCATAATCAAAACAAATTTGGCAGTCTGTCACTCCCCAGCCATATAAGCCCTGCTCCATTCCATAACGCACACCCTCCATGACGGCATTTTGAAAACTTTGGTTTAAATAGCCGAGAGATACCTCGCTTTTATATTGTGTTCCGCTTCCAACAGGAAGCGGTGTTACAGTCAAACCAATAGATGCCCAAAACGGATTCGGCGGCACTTCAATATGAATCGTGTAGCTCGCTTTTTTTTGCGGTCTTTCCAGATAAATAACCGAAGGCTCTTTCATAGCCACGCCCACATGATATTTTTCTTCTAATAGCGAACAAATAACTTCTAACTGTACTTTTCCCAAAAAAGATAATATAATCTCATGTGTAACAGTATCAATGTCAAAATGCAAAAGAGGGTCTGTATCAGCAATCTCTGTGAGGGCATTTAACAGGGCTTCCCTTTGCTCCGGCTTTTGCGGCTCTACCGTTGTCCGAAGTAATGGCATGGGATTATCAATCCGTGTTTTGTGAGGCAGGAGTTTTTCATTTCCCAGAATGTCGTTCAGTTTCAAAGTATCATCAGCTAAAATAACAATTTCTCCCGGACAGGCATGGTCAACCGGGACGATTTCACCATTTGACGGAATACACATTTCTGTAATCTTTATTTTTTCCTTTTTTGACAGCAGCAGGGTATCCCGTAAATGGAGCGTCCCATGATACAGGCGTAAATAAGAAAGCCGTTTTTTCCGCTCTGTATACTCAACCTTAAAAACATATCCACATAATTCAGACTGAATATCGTCTGTTTCTGTAATGAAAGTTTCTGTAATCGCTTCAATCAGTTTTTCTGTTCCTAAATTGTCTTTTGCACTCCCATGATAAACAGGAAACAAAGAGCAGCATCTGGTTCTTTTGCACTTTTCATATTGTAATTCCTGTATATCCAAAGAATCCTCTGCAACATATCGTTCTAATAGTTCATCGCTTCCGGAAATAATCATATCCCATTTGTCCAAATCAGAAATATCGGTCATGGTTATCTTTGGCGACAGGGAAACCTCCTGCATGACAATCATATCACTGGTAAGTTTATCTTTGATGCTTTGGTAAACACGCCGCAGGTCGATCCCATTTTGGTCTATCTTATTTATAAAGATAATTGTCGGAATGTCCATTTTCTGAAGCGCATGGAATAATATACGGGTTTGTGCCTGTACGCCGTCTTTTGCCGAAATGACTAAAACAGCTCCGTCAAGGACAGATAAAGAGCGGTATGCTTCGGTTAAAAAATCCATATGACCGGGAGTGTCCACGATATTGATTTTATAATCATTCCAGCAAAAAGAAGTAACCGCTGTCTGAATGGTAATTCCGCGCTGCCGTTCCAAAATCATAGTGTCTGTTCTTGTAGTTCCTTTATCCACGTTTCCTTGTTCCGCAATCGCTCCACTGGTGTACAGCAGGCTTTCCGTCAATGTTGTTTTTCCTGCGTCTACATGGGCGAGAATTCCAATATTGATTATTTTCATGTGATTGTCCTCCCTTTACAGCCCCAAAGGGCATAAAAATCCCCAGCAGTAAAATACTTTTACCACTGGGGATTATAAGTTGCGGACATACACATATACAGCATACACCTGTTTGTGATTGCTGTTTTTGGGGATATGTCAAAATTGATAAGGCAAAAGTATTCTTAAATTGGGTACAAAAAACTAAGCCCCTACAAAAGGGACTATCATAATCCTTTGTTCCCACTATTTGATTATAGTTTTATTTAAGAATACCTTGCCGCATATTTTTTACTCCTTTTCTGGAATTGTATTTAACTATTACAAAGTATAGCACGTACGGCGCTTTTATGGCAAGCGAATGAATGCTGTAAAAGTACACTTTCTCAAAAATTTTCGGAGCGTTTCGGAAACGGACGCTCTTTTTTTGCGCTTATCTGCCCGTCCGCTCACCTTTTTTCTTTGCAATCTGCTACCATGCTCAATCCTCCTCCGCCTTTTTCTTGGCGGTTTTCTCGACCTCTTTAATCGTTTGCAAATATGCCTCTTCCACAGGAGAGAGATTTTGCACAACAAATGGACATAGCTAACAGTTTTAATTATACGCATACCATACAACATTACTGCCATTTGCAACCGTGGCGTGTGCTTGTCTTGATACGAGAGCGACGGCGCTGACGCGCCGCCGCGACAAGCACACGCCACTCGACCAAACCCGGTTGAAGGCGGAAAAGAAAAGTGATGACGGAAGCGGAGTCGCCCGCTAACCCGCTTGGGCGATCTTCCGCTTTCACCGTCACACTTCCCTTTCTTCTTTCCGTATCCGTCCCATATTCAATTACACTTTCGCATTTGGTCGATGACGCCTTTGCTGACTTGTCCCATATAGCAGCCCTCATCCCAGCACGAGAAATCATCGTAAAGGAGCAGCTTCTTTTCCTCATTCCCTATCGTGCAGACGATGTCCTCGTCCATGATGTCCGAGATGAAGAACTGCGGCAGCCCCTTCGAGTAAACCATCTTCTCGCCGGTCTTTTCCATATACTTCGTAAGATATGCTATCGCCTCGCCGAGCATAGAGCGGTCGTCCACGGTCTTGAAATCGGATCTTCCGAACCTTTCATTGAAGTAAGTGTTCTGAATTGTCGTCTGCACCTTCTTCTTGATCGGCGAATAGTCCTTGACCTCAACGAGTTCTCCGGGCATCGCTCCGTCCGGAATGTAGAACAGCCCGTGGAAGTGAAGCCGCTGCTTTTCGGGAGAACGCTCCCACACACCGACATACTTCCAGCCCTTGCGGTGGCACATCATTTTGAAGCATCCGCGTAGCTTCCTCATAAAGCTCTCTTCGGTATGCTTTGCCCCATCGTAGGTGAAAGTGCAAAAGTAGTTGAAGTCCTGCAAATTCACCTTGCGCGTGAGCCTGATACGCCGACATATCAAATTCCGCAATTTCCTCTCAAATTGCACTTCCACATACTTTATCGTGCTATCTTCGTCTTTAAAGTACGGCTTCATGTTGCGAACGATAAACTTCTTCCTCGCGCTTCGGGACTGCCCTGCCGACTTTTGATACAATTCCTCGAAGAGTTCTTTTCGCGTCATCGTCCGAGATCTTACCTTCTTCTCAACAGCAGGCTCGACCACTACCTCATTTTCCGTATGCGAAGACGGCGCATCGTCATTTTCAGACGGTGCGCTTTCTTCTGCGTTTATAGTTTCTTCCTGTTCCGTGGTCTGCGGCTCTTCCTGCTCCGTCACCTCTATCTCTTCTTCCGGCGGACGGAAACGCCGTCTTGACGGCCTTGTCGTGTGTGGTATCGCTATGTAATGACTGCCGTCAAAATACACCTTACATTCGCCATAAGACATGGTTGCCTCCTTTTGCCGCAAAGGAAGCGGACAGCCCTAAATCACGCAGAACTGTCGCCGTCCGCGTCCCTGTACAGCGAATTGATGAAATAACTGTTCTGCATCCTCAATTCCTCAACCGAAGCCTTTTCCGTAGCGTATTCCAAGTAGTCCGCAAGCCCTGTATAACTGCGCCGTGCCATATCGTTGAAATAGTCCGAGAAGCAGTCCGTGCTGAACCGCTGCGCATAGATCTTCGCACTCATCAGATAATACTTCTTATTCTCCGTCTTGCCGTCCATCGTGCCGCGCTCTTTCTCTATCTTCAAAACGGAATAGCCGAAGCGATTATAGATACGCAGGTTTCTCCGCCAAAGCCATGCGATAACGCTTTTGAGGATATGTACCAGCAAGGTATTGTCCCCGCGCCTGAAACGGAAGTCGTAGTACAACGACAGGAAGCGGTTGAACGCCCACTCCGAGAGCATTTCCTCTATCGTGTAGAAAGGCAATGCCAGCCGCATATCTCCGCACGAAGCAATGTTAATGATGTCCGCAAGGTCGCGCGCGTCTGCGCCCCAAGACTCCGGTCTTTGCTCATCGGTGAATACCTTAATAAATGGGAAATTATCCACGGTCGCGCTATGCCTGCACATCTTCAGCCACGAATTGAAAAGGTCGTTCTTCTGGTTGGTGTCGTCCGAGCCTTTCTTTACTTCCTTGAGTTCCAGATTGTTGCCGCGCTCTTTGCCTATCTCCGTGATCCCCACGACGCCGAACTCAAAACTGCCTGCCTTCGGATTGTTTTCCAAGACCTTACGCCCCAAGCGCAGCACATCGAAATCGAGGATATGCGCGTGCCTGCTTTGAGGCCGTCTGTGCCTCGGGAAGAAGTCCGTAAGCCACATCGGGAAGTTGCCGTTGTCTACCATCAAGTTATCCGTGCGAACGGAATAGTTCGCCACGATAAGACTGCTCTGAATGACATAGATGAAGTACGCTTGCGCATAGGTTTCCAGCACCTCGAACAATCGGCTTATTTTGAGCGAATCGTCAAAAGTCGTACCGTAACGCGCGTAATCGTATCCGTAAAGTTGCGTTTGCGCGTTTCTGTGCCGAATGAACCTTGACCGCTTCAAAGCCACCCAAGCCTTGACCGAAGAGAGATTGTACACGGTGCCATGCTCCATACACGCCCGCAGTTCGTCCTCGAAGGCGATCCACGGAAAGTACGGAAACTTCATGTCGTTGTTTTGCAGTATCTCCAATGCCTTTTGGCGGAACATGACCTCCTGCGACAGCACCATATCCGTGATGAGCGTCGTCTTTTTCTTACCCATTGAACCGCACGCCATACTGACTATAGGCAGCTCGTTTATGAAGCCGCAATTCCTCGCCTCGAAGTGCCGCAGTCTGTTCAAAGCGACGCTCTTCCGCCAATGGTCGAACAGCAGCCAGCAGACGAACGCGATACACCACCACGGGAAGTGCCGGAAGATGACCTGCAAGTCTATGAACAGCTTGCACACCTGTACATAGAGGTTCGCGACATCGAAGCTCAACACGAAGTAGAAGTAGTACGCGAGAAAACCCATTACTATACTTGCAGTATTGAGATTGAAAGCCCATATACCCACCCAAAGCATCCAAACGACGCGATTTTCACGAAGGAAGTTGACAAAACTTACTATCGTGATTTTCAAAGGCCGGTAGATCCATTCGGACAGCTTCTTGAATATCCGAAGCGGTACGGTGTCCCTATTGTGCTTGGTGTTGCCGCTCTTGTACAGCCGCCAGATGACCATCCATAAGATGAGCAAACACGGAAGCATGATTGCCACGACCTTCAGAAGCACGAGCATCACATCTCCGACCTTCGCCCAATAGCCCGAGAAGTTCTCGCCGTCCACAAGCAATGAGAAGAAACTTTTTGCCTGCGAAGTGAAGCCCTCAAAGTCCGACGGAAGCAGGATGCTCCAATCCATCACCGAAGAATACTCCGTAACAGACGGCACGATATTATGCTCTATTCCGAACAGCGTACAAAAGTAGTACCCTACCGACAACCCGAAGTCCTTGACGGCTTCTCCGAAACGAAGATATGAGTCCGAAAACACGAACACCGCAAGCAATGCAAATGCCGCCGTTATCAACACGGACAGGCAAATATTAAATACTCTGCGCCTGTTCATAAACCACCTCCAAAGCTGCCGCCATCTCTTGCGTGGCGGAAAGCCGGCTACCCGTATAACACAGATAGCCGACCACGATTCCCACCACGACCAAGAGAACAACAGCGATGATTCTCTTGACCGTTTTCATCCTTGCCTCCTATTTTTTAGGCCAACTCGCCATCGCCTCGATGTAGTCCCATTCATCGTTGCTGATAAAGTCTTTCGGAAAATCCTCCCGCATAACCTTCATATAGCGTTCGCGCTGCTCCTCGCATTCATGCGATGGCTTGTTAGCCTTACTCCTTTTCGCATAGTAGGCGCGGATAGCATACTTCTGCGCATTTGACTTACATTTGAATTTAGATTGCCCGCTCATTCTTTCCTCCTGTCGCTGTATTTTTCGACCGCCTTTTTGACCTGCCTGTTCTGCTTACATTTCTTGACGATAAGGATAACCAATTTCACGACAAGAACGACCAGCACAATAGTAAGGATGACGCTCAACAGCTTTACCCACCACGGCGTGTCGTCGGGCATCTGCACAGGCGGAGTGATGTCGTTCACGATATCAATGGGACTTGCCACCGCCGGAATGACCGTATATTTACCGTCCCGGTTGAACGTGAGCTGAATAATATCGAAATCGAAGAACACGCTCTCCCAAGCCCTGTATGCCTGACCGCTTATGTGCTTGTCGGGTATTATCGTGCGAAGTTCCATAATGTCCACCGCTGCGGAATAGTAATCCGTAGTGGCAAAGCGGAACAGCACGACCTGTTTTTCCTCATCGTCAGTACCGCTGACCGTCGTGGCATCCCTAAAATAATCCCGAAGCGCCTGCACATCGTTGGCATTTATGAGAAGCCTGTCCGCGACTTCGTTATCACTGCCGTCCAGATCGCTTTCCTGCACGATATAGATAGGCGAAACCGTCTTGCTCTGCTCTTCGGGAATGCCGCCGAATATCGTATCCCACAAGCCCCAATTTATCCAATTCTCCCAGAAGGACGGATCGGTTTCCTGCCAGCTCGTCAGCTTCTGCAAGTCCACATCGGCGTCGAAATCGTAATACGAATAACCTTGCTGTATCTTGCCGAACTCGGTATCCATCTTGCGGTAATCATCAATGTCCTCCGCGAACAAGTCCGCGCTTATTGTCCCGTCCTTGATAGGCAACGTTCCGTTGTCGAACGACTTGTTGTAATTTTTGATGTACTCATACAAAGCGTTACTCTCTACGCCGCCTAGGGAAACGATGTCTGCATACGGATCGTACTCCTCGATGTTGTTCACCTTGAACAGGTAATACAACGCAGGTGCGGGAACATGAAGATAACCCGAACCCAAATTCCATCCCCATTTGGCGATCATCAATCCGCCACCGCCGTCACCGGCGTTCTGCCCCAATGCGTAATGGATCTCTTCGTTATGCTCCGTCATCCCGAACTCATCGAAATCTCCCGTCTGTCTGCCTATCCACGGATATGCTTTATCATAGAAATCCTGATTGCTCGTGACAACGATGTCCTTGGTCTTGTATTCGTACCATTCGGCTTTGATGCGCTGCAACTTTCCGTAAGTATCGAAGAACCGCTGCGGCACGGCGAAATACACCGTATCCAGCTGATTCTGATACCCTGCGCCCTTTGAGGATGTTAGCGTGCGGTAGAAAGTGTGCTTGACATCCAATTCAACAGTCTCCAATTCTTCCACCGTGCAGAGGAGATTGCTCTCCGCATTTTCGTCCGTGCCGTAGCCCTTCGCGTAACCGGTGAACTTATACGTTCCGCCCACACCATAGTCCACGGCATTGTCCTTACCGATCTCCCAGAGCTGTACGCCCGCAATATCGTAGCGGCGATAGCCGTTGTCCGTTTCCTGTGTTCTCGCATTTCTGAGCAGCGTCCCATCGTCCATCACGCGGAACTTATAGATGAGCTTGGAAAGCTCGCCCGTGGAAATGCCGCATAACTTCAATGGGATATTTGCATAGTCGTTGGGATTACCCTCTTCGTCGTAGCCGACCGCCATCTCCACCGAGTTGGCGTCCTGCCGTTCGGAGATAGGCAGCCTCGCGGGATTGTAGATATAGATGTACAAGGCATAGTTGCCGAAGTTCAGGGCGTTTGCAGAGTAACAATATTCCACGAAAGTAACGAACTGTATGCTGCCCGCCGTATCGTACACAAACTCCGTCAAATCCATTTCGGCAAGGTCGGCATTGACAGACGTGTGATCGAAGTTGTTTTCCGAGCTTTCCGCCTCAGCCGCATAGCAGCAGACAGCGCCTACGGGGGAAAACCCCGTAAGCACCGTCAGGACTGCCAGCATGAGCGACGCAAGACAGAGAAGAACCTGTTTCTTAACATTGCTCATTGCCTGACCCTCCTAAAAGATAATACTGTCGTGGTCAATCGTGATACCTACGACCTCGGCATTGACGCAGAAGTACAGCTCCGTAACTTCATCGCCCGATTTTACTTCCATGCGGAACATATCGACGGTGGGGAAAGTCTCGCTCGTTACGGTCATGCCATTCTGCACGCGGGAGATGATGTCGTTCAGCCCGTAGTGCGTTACGATAAAGCCCGTCTCCGTCCGCTCGAAATCAAAGCCCGCCGTTACGTTCCGTCCGTCGAAGTCGCTCCATGTATAAGGTTCTTCCCCGACGGTGAGGGAGAAGTCGTTTTCGGGCGTGCAATAGGCGTACACGTTGACCTCGTAATCCGCAGAGCCTTCCACGGTGAAGTCCACGCCGCTGTCCATCAGCCCGATAGAACTCCCGCTATCTTGCGTCTGTCCACCGTATTTTACGGCAAAAGTTTCATCGGGCGGTTTTTCATCGCCCGTGAAGCGGACGATAAGTCCTATGACGGCAACGACCACGAGCAGTACAACAATTACGGAGATGACTGTCCACAGTACGCTGCGCTTTCCTGTCGTTTTTGCCATAGCCTTTCACCCCTTAAAAAACGACGCCGCTCTGGTTGACGGTAATGTTCTCCGTTGCCATGTACACGGTGTTCAGATCAAGCCCCAGCTTGTACCATGTATCGCACTCAACATACGCCGACGAGATAGCGCTGGTCGTTTTGAAGATGCCGACTTTGAAGACGTTTTCTTCGCCGACCTCTGCGATCGCCGAACGCATCGCCGCAATAACTTCATCCGTAAGATAACCGTCCAGAAGCATATAGAATACGGTATTGCCGTAGGCACCGTCCGTAAATTCAACGTCGCGGGTAAGCTCGTGTTCGCTGGATACGTTAACGCGTTTCATACGCTTTGTAAGATCTTCTCCGGAGCCGTTGGCTTTGTTGTATGCAGCCATGAACTCATCCGTGAACGCGATGCCCGCGCAGATAAATTCGTTGTAACTGTCCTCGCCCGTTCCGAGATAAGGGATTGTCCCTTCCGAATAAGAGTAATCGATCTCCATTCTATGCGTCTTATCTACCTGCGCCTTGAAGCCGCAGGAAGTAGTCGAAAGCTCACTGCCGCCGAGTTTCAGGCTGTTGACGGTAAGGCGCTGCTGATAGTCAACCGTACAGGTAGCCGTCTTATCCGCATTACCCATCGCGCTCACGGTGAGAATGACCTGCTCGGAGAACGGCTTGACGCAGGCGAGTGTCGCCGTAAGCGAGCCCTCTTCCGTGGGCGTTATCGTCACATAATCCGTAACAGTCTTGCCGGTCGCCCACGCGGAACTGCCGTTTGCCCATGCAACAGACCAATTTGCATTCTGCCTTGCGCTGGCAGGCTCGATAGTCGCCTTGATTGTGTAGCTCGTTTCCGCAAGCGGCGAAACTTCTGCAGCGGCTTGCGCCATCATAAGACGAACGCCTGTTGCAGACGTAGGCGTAACGCTCATGCCGCCGTCAACGGCAGCGGTCTGTTTGGTCTGCTCAACAGGTACTTCCTCATTTTTATCGAACCAGCCGGCAAGAATGCCCGCAAGCAATACGCCCACAACAATGAACGCAATGAGCGTAAGCACCCACTTTACCGTATCCGACCTTTTGTGTTCATAGAATTCACTATTCATGTTTTACCTCCAAAAGATTTTTTGTTATGCACTTACGCTGCTCTTTTGACGAGCATGGCGAGCATCGCTTTGTCCGAATTGCGGTACGGCTTGACGCTGCACTCATAGATCTCGCCATCTTCGTCAACCGACTGCACGGCGTAGGAATTGCCCGCGATCACCCTGCCGGTAGCTTCGTCCTTGATCTCATACGGCTTCAGGATGAGTTCCGCCGACATATCGTTTCCGAACACGATATCCAGCACGGTATAGCCGCCTTTGTCGGGCGGAACGACCGCAATCTTGACATCCTTGCCGCGAATGACGCCCTTGATGAAGTAGGAGAAGAAAGTCCTTCCGTTCTTCTCGAAAGTCTCCCTTTCCACGAAAATCTTGCCGTTGTTATTCTTTGCCATGTTTCATATCCTCCCGATTTTACTTTTTGGCTTTGCCTTTCTGTCTGGAAATGCGCTTGGCTTCCGCCTTGGACTTCCCTTCCGCGAGTGCCTTCTTGTACTTGTAGGTGCCGGCATGATCGGACTGGCACTGAAGATACCCAGAACGCATACCCGCTTCGTAGTCCGTGAGCTCTTTGCCCTCTTTCGGACCGTGCTGATGGACCTTTGCCTTCCTTTCCTCGGCGTAGCTCTTGGCACGCTTGGAAGGAACGGTCCAGCGTCTTTCATCGTACTTTCCCATTGTGATGCTCCTTTTTGAATTTTTACCCATAACGCAGGGTAAGCGCGGATATAATCGCTGAACGGCTGCTTAACGGAACTCTTCGTCCCCGGCGATGACCTTACGGCGGTGGCCACATTGCGCCGTGTGAACCATCGGTCTAACTCTTGAGCCGTTCACGGACTAACTTAATGGATCGGATACCGAGCGCCCGAAAAGGTCAGCAGGTCTTGCCTTGCGAAGAACCTTTCGAGAAGCGGGCAATACAGATACGAAACCTGCCAAAGCTCCACTTCCAGATGCTTGCTCCTGCATTTTTCGAAGTATCTCTGCGCCTTCACGATGTCCTTGAAGTACCTGCAACCGAAATTGCATTCCACTCTGAACCTTTGCATTTTTCATCCTCCTTTTTGAAGTGCCTTCACTATTTAGGCTCGAAAATCGCATTATACAAGGGTGTCAGTCAAAAATTTTTGCAATTTTTTCTTGATACGGCACAATCTGTCCGTAATAGCCTGCTGACTAACTTGCTGCGCTTCTGCAACATCAATGACTTTTCTGCGCTCGATATAGACCATCTCGAACAGTTCGCGCTGACAGTCCGTAAGCGAGGCGATGGCGGCGTCCAACTGTTCGCGCTGCTTTTCTCGCATAAGGCTTTCGAACGGATCGGCTTTATCGTCCATAAAGGCATCGCCTTCATAATCGAACAGCGAGGCGGACTTGTTATGGCGGTCGTAATTGTACTTACTCTTACGCTCCGCTTCGTCCATCTCTTTCAAGATGTCGTACCACTTGTCCTCTACCTCTATCGTGCTTTTCGTGCCGTCTGCAAAATAATAGGTGTACTTCTTCATGTTTCTGCTCCTTGAATTTGGTTTGGAAATCCGCAGAGCCGGTTTCTTTCCGCAAACGAAAAGACGGCATAAAAAGCGTTTGAGATTTGCTTTCCATTGCCGTCTTGCGGTCTGCGGATATGTTGTTTTTGGTTTTCGGGACTTACGCCGTTTTCGCGTTCTCTATCTCGACCGTCCCGTCGTCGAGAAACCGTATCGTGGTCTTGCAGCCCTTGATAACGATCTCTACCACTCGCCTTGCCTTATCCAACCGACAGACAAGTTTGTTGCTGCTGTTCCGTATCTCTTCCATAGCTTTATCCCTCGTCCTTTTCCTTCTGCCGTTTCAGAATGTTCTCAAGAAACTTCTTGGCGACCGATTCCAAAACAGGCTTGGGGATCTTTGCGTAATCGGGCGTCCCGTTGACCTCGACTACATATTCCGCTGCCGCTTTCCTTTTCATTTCGTTGCTCCTTTCAATCCGAAAGTCCTGATTATGGACTTCATTACTTCGGCGTCTTTCCCGTTGAGAGAGGGCAAGAGCCTTTCCAACAATTCCTGCTGCTCGTCCTTGAGATAGGTCTTTCCGAGCCTGTACTTTTCGTCTACATGAATACCGCCTCCATTGCCTTTGGTGGTGTAGATCGGATACTCCAGCGACAGCGTCAAAATGTCGTTGCGGATCGTTCTGTCCGTAACGCCGAACTCGAACGCAAGATTGGCTACCGTATCAAACCTACGGAAACACAAAACTTCAAGTATGGCATTCCTGCGTTCACTCGCCGTCATATCCGATTCTCACCTCCTTTCGCTTTTCTTGGCGTTAGTCTAAAATCCAAATAGGAAGGCTTTTTTCCTATTTGAAAAATTTTTTCGGGCTTTTTTCGCAAACAAAAAAGCCGCCGATAAACGACAGACTTCTACCTAAAGAAATCCATCATTTATCGGCGGCCTCTCATTTGCGTCTGGTTTAACCGACCGACAGATCTTGCCTTTCCTATGGCTTTACATTGTCCCTATTTCAGACCGACCATAAGCCTACGCAAAACCTTATTATATTGTTCCTCATTATATTGTTCCTCTTACCTACGGCTCGTCATCGTCGTCCATAAGCTCCTGCCCTTGCGGTGCGTACATATCGTATTGCACATGCCTTCTGCCCATTACCTTCGACACAGTCAGCGCGCCGCAACGGGAACACCGGTATTTGATAACGCCGGTTTCATCCCTGATTCCGATAGTTTGTTGAAAGCAGTTGTTGCATACTACCCTTACCGCTTTCACCTTCATTTTTCTTACTGCCATCTCAAAATCGTTCTCCTTTCTTCCCGTGATAAAGTGATGAGTAAATTTGACCTACTTGCAATACGGTCGGGAACTCCGGTATCTAAGACGGTCACATCAGGTTATCTTGGAATACAATCGTCATCGGGGCAAAGACGATGTACTCGCATATAAAAGCCGAACAAGGGAAAAATCCGGTTTCTATCTCAAATTCTTCAGCACCTTTACCGCAATGCCGATTATCTCTACATTGTCGGCATAAAAATCTTCCATCATATCGTTTTCCGGGTGCAGGCGGAAACGCTTATGCTTCTCATCTCGGAATACTCGCTTCAATGTGGCGGAGCATTCGTCATCGCTTTCGTCCTCTATCTGCACGACGGCTATCTGCCCGTCTTCACAAGTGGACTGTCTGCGCACTATGACCAGATCGCCTTCGTCTATACCTACATTCACCATAGAGTCGCCTTCTGCCACCAAGACAAAATATTCGCCCGAACCGAAATACTCCGTATTGATGGGAAGATACCCTTGAATGTCCTGTATCGCCGTTTGTGGCTTGCCGCAAGCCACCATGCCGAGAATAGGAGCGGACTTCATAGACCAACTGTTCACGGAAGATACGATATGCCGCCTGCCAGCAATGCTTATCAGCCCTTCCTCTTGCAGCCGAACCATGAACTTGTATGCGCTCGAAACCGCACAATTTACTGCGCTCGCTATCTCCCGAACGGTAGGACTTACGCGATTGGTTTGGATGTACTCGTTGATAAACTCGTATATCTTTTTCTTCGTTTCTTCGTTCTTCGGTCTCATCCGTTTATCGCCTCCCTAACGCGAACTTATGTTCGTGTTAGAGTATAGCACAAACGAAATCTTATGACAATATAGATGTGTCCCGAATAAGAGGCACTTGGAAAAATTTTCCGTAAACGAAAAAGCAGCCCCCGAAAGGACTGCCTTATCTCAATAGTTTTCCATAATCTGCTCAACGAAAGCGTTGAAGTCTTTTTTCACATTGGCAGGCTCTACTATCTTGACCTTTCCCAGCGTGCCTACCACCCAAACAAAGAATGTCTTGCTGACTTGGATCTCAAAAGTCGTCCTGAACATTCCGTCCGCTGTCTTTTGGATGCGCAGGTCTGTTCCGAACTTATCGTATATATCGCCCAAGAGTTCGGGATCGAAGCGTATCGTTACCTTCTCCAACCTGCCGCCGAACATGGAAAAGACCTGCTTGCGGTATGCGTCCGGATCAAAGTCCTTGAACTCTTCCTTTTCAACGCGAGGCTCTTCCTCCACCCTCACATCTTCCATCTTGTCTATCCTGTAACGGGAGGCGCCTTCGTGCTTGTCGTCATAGCAAAGGAGATAGTAATTGTCCCTGCTCCATATCATGGACAAAGGGTTGAAAACATACCTCTTTTTGTCGCAATGATATACTTTATCTTTATTTTCGTTCAGATGAAAGTACAGAAACGAAATTTGCCTGTTTTGTTTGATCGCCTTTTCTATCGCGTCGATATTGTAAATGATACTCGGATTGCCTACCCTTTTCTGCGCGTCCAAGAAAACGATGTTGTCGGGATCGGGATGCCTATATACCCCTATCGTGGAATACAATTTGCAGATGATTGCTTCCTTTCTCGACTCCGTGAGTTTTGACGCTTTTACCACATCCGCAAGCATTGTGATCTCTGCCGTATCGAAGAACTGATGCTCCGCATAATAGTACCTCGCCTTCTTCGTGTACAAGCATACCTCGTATCCGTACTTGTTCAGCAGCGCAATGTCCGAGGGCAAGACTTTCCTTGAAACGGCAATGCCGCGCTTTGCCAGCTCGTCTATGATTTCGTTCGTTGAAAGCGCGTGATCCTCGTCCGTCATCTTGCACAGAATGTCGTAAAGGACAAGCAATTTTATTGAGGTATCCGTATTCTTCGCCATAATCTATGTGTCCTGTTTAAGAGATACATTGAGTATAGCACATAATGCGAAAATTCTCAACACAATGATAAGGAAGTCGTAAATACTTGTCACACATTTTTGTGGCTCTTTTTGATTTGGCTGTGGTAAAAATAATTGACGATGACTGGCGGCGCGTCGAATGGGCGGCGCATGGTGTCGTCGTTAGTCACATAGTCCAATCCGATTTGTTCTGAATATTCGCGTATTTCTCCGTCCAGCCATTGCCAGTAAGCATTATTGCCGCATGTGTATATGTCATGGTAGAGCGGCACAAGATGGGGATATTTTTGGGCGATATATTCCATGATCTGCGGTTTGAAAGTACCGCGCAGGTTAAGGTTTTCTAGCCAGATGAGATTGCAGTTGTCCTTTGCCCTTTCGATGATCGCCTTTACATCAGTTATTTCGGGAAAGATGGGCGAGATAAAGCAAGTCGTGCGCACGCCCGCATCGTGAAAGATTTTCATGGCGGCAAGCCTACGCTCGATGGCTACGGCGCTATCCATATCTTCGCGGAAACTTTCCTCAAGCGTGTTTACCGACCACGAAACGCGGGCGTTTGAAAAACTTTTAATCAAATCGAGGTCGCGCAACACAAGGTCGGATTTTGTAGCGATGGATAGCTTTGCGCCGCTGCCTTGCAACTGTTCGAGGACGGCGCGGGTGCGAGCATATTTCTCCTCACAAGGTTGGTACGGATCGGTCACGGAACCGATAAATATTTCTTTGCCCTCATACTTTTCGGGACGAGAGATCGGCTTCCAATACTTTACATCGATAAATTCGCCCCACTGCTCGGTATGCCCCGTAAAGCGCTTCATAAAGCAGGCATAGCAGTATTTGCAGCCGTGCTCGCACCCGACATATGGGTTGAGCGAATAGTCGCACACGGGCAGATTCGATTTGGTGATAATGTCCTTTACGGCAATCTCTCTGACAATCATTTCCATTTTCCGAAGCGTATCTGTTTGTCGAGATCGGGGTGATATTGCTCCAATACAGGTTCATCGGGGTCGGCATGACCGATGCCGATGAACACAGGTATCATATAAGTGGGCGGCACTTTCAGCTTTGCCTTTACTGCGTCGTGTTCCTGATTGAGCGGTATGCGCATGGAGCAGGCAAGCCCTTCGGCTGCCGACGCCAAAAAAATATTCTCGATCACGCACCAAATGGTGGCAAAGGGATTAAGTTTGGAAACATATTCTCCGTTCAACTGCTTTGCTTTGAAGAGTGGGATGATAACATACGGCGCGTCTTTGAGCATGGTAAACTGTCTGGGCATGGCGTAGCCGTACATTTTTTGCCCAAGCGTTATAGGGTAAGGGCGCGGCATATTCAGGTATCTGTCGGCATCGAACTTGTCGGCAATTTTCTTTGCTTCGGAAAAGGCATATTCTTTTTCCTCGTCTGTCCGCAGAATGATATACTGCCAGTTGCGGTTGTGATCCCATGTGGGCGCCTTGTTGCCCGCCTCTAAAATTCTTTTGATCGCTTCAAAATCAACTTCCTTTTTCAGGAACTGCCTTGTCGTTCTTCGGCTGTTTACAGCATCGTAAAATTCCATTCTTTCGCCCTCCTGCGTTTCAAAGCCCCTCTTTTATAGGAAAAAATATTTTTCCATGTTCTCCGTAAGCCTCGTCGTAAGATCGACGAGTTCGGTCAGATTTTCCGCCCCCAACTCCGCCATTGCCAGATTTTCAGCATTGGCAGCGGGTGGAATGATCGCTCCGGCATACACCCTACCCGCCTCTGTAAAACGGATACGCTTATTTCGCCTGTCCTCAGCTACTTCTTCCAAAATAAGGTAGCCCTTCTTCCAAAATCTGGTCACGATTGCCGCGATCGTCTGTTTGTTTGCTGAGAGCCTTTCGCAAATTTCCGTTTGCGTACAACCCTCGGGCGCAAACCAAAGAATATCGAGCACAAACAGTTCATTGGTAGTCAAATCGTGTTGCTTTGCGCATTTGCTATAAACTGCGTGTTGTCTGTCACGCAATCTGCAATAGGCATTCACGAGATCATTAATCTCCTTACTTACTTTCATAGCAACCCTCGTAATTGGTCTGATATAGTAAAGTCTAATATCATACTAATTATAGCATATAAATCAGGCAAAAGCAAATTTTTGCGCTTAAAATTTTAAGCATTATCTAAATTGACTCCATGGAATGTGCTTGGCATAGACAAGAAAGCCTTGAACTGTCTTTCTCCTCTTTTGGGTATCAGAAAAAGTCTGGCTGTCAAGCCAAAAAAATATGGCGTAAAACTCAAAACAGGAAAATCTACACGGCAATATTTTTTTACCGAAGAACTTTCAACCTCTAAAACAGCTTGACCGGCTGCGCCTTTTCCTGATTGGAGGAGGCTGTCGAAAGACAGAGCAAGAGAAAACGAAAAGTGCGGAAAATTTTTTCTAATAGGAAAATAGGTTTCCTATTTGAGGATTATTCTGCGCTTGAAGTTAAAAACAGGAGGTTGAAAATGAAAACTGCGGTAATCTACGCGAGGTACAGCAGCGATAGGCAAACCGAACAGTCCATCGAAGGACAGGTCCGCGTTTGCAACGACTATGCCGAGCGTAACGACATTTTGATCGTAAATCAGTATGTAGACCGAGCCACAACGGGCACAAACGACAACCGCGACGCCTTTCAGCAGATGATGAAAGACAGCGACAAAAAGGCATGGGATTATGTGCTGGTTTACAAATTAGACCGGTTCTCACGTAACAAGTTCGAGATGGCTATGCACAGAAAGCATCTGAAGGACAACGGGATAAAAATCTTGTCCGCTATGGAGAATATCCCGGACAGTCCCGAAGGTATTCTGCTTGAGTCGCTCCTTGAAGGCATGAACCAATACTACAGCGAGGAACTCTCCCAAAAGACCAGACGCGGACAAAGGGAAACTCGCTTGAAAGGTTTACACTGCGCGGGCAGACTCAACTACGGCTACTACACAGAGAATAAGAAAGTGTATATCCACGAAGAGGAAGGCCCCGTCGTCAAGGAGATCTTTGAAAGATACGCTGCCGGTGAGCGCGGAAACGAGATTGCCATCAGCTTCGCCGAGCGCGGTATCTTCTACCGAGGCAAGCCGTTCAGCTCCGCCAACATCTATGTGATACTGCACGCCGAAAAATACACGGGCAGATATGAACTGCACGGAGAAGTTTACGACAACATCTACCCTCGCATCATAGAGCCGGAACTCTTCGAGCGGTGCAAGCAAAGGATAAACGCCAACCGCTACGGCAACCATGTCCCCGACTACTCTTACCTTTTACGCAGGCGCGTATATTGCGGACAATGCGGCACGAGGATGACTTCTTACAGCGGTACATCCAAGTCAGGGCGTGTGTCCAAATACTACAAATGCTGGAACGCCATAGGCAAGAAGAACTGCACGGCAAAGTTCATACAGAAAGACCTGCTGGACAATATCGTTCTTCAAGCCCTGCAAAACACCTTGACAGGTGCAAACCTTACTTTGGTCGTAGACGAGATATACAGGCAGCACAACGCGAAACTGCTCGGAGAGAACCCCGTCAAGCTGTTGGAGAAGGAATTGGCGCAGATCAACAAAGCCATCAACAACATTCTCAAAGCCATTGAACAAGGCATCATAACCGACACGACCAAAGAACGCCTGCAAGAACTTGAAGCAACGCGCCGTGAGTTGCAAGAAAAGCTAATCTTCGAGCGTATGCAGGAGCAGGTCGTCTTGGACAAGAAAACCATCGCAGACTATCTCAAAGAAGCCGTAAAGCAAGAGCCTGAAATGATGATAGACTTGCTTGTCGATAAGGTGTATATCCACGAAGACCGCATAGAGCTGATACTGAACTACACAGGCACGCCGCCGAAACCAAAACGAAGAATAGACGATAAGCCCGAGAACCCTGAAGGTGAAAGCCTTCGGGGTTCTCTCATTTTTACGACGGAAGCTTCCGTTGATGTATATTCCTACAAAGGCAGAAATAAAAAAGGCCTTGAACCAAAATTCAAAGGCGTCTGCAAAAAGTCCGTTTTAATTGAGATATAGGAGGAAAAGTAATGAATATTGCTGTTAAAAAGTGTTCGGGCGAGGTTAAGCAAACGCATATATCGCTATTGCAGAAACAGTGGCAAGAATTGAACTAATCTTATCTTGTTGCTTTAAAATTGTCGCATTCAATTTTTCCTCTTGTTTTACGTTTTCTTTAATCGTCTCTTTCGCTTGTTGCAACTCCTCTTTTGTTAATTCATGCAAAGCTTTTTCTTCTGTATACTTTTTTTCAGCGCTATATTCTGCTGATGAAACTATTCTTTCATATACCGCTCTCCATGTATTTGAATCGAATTGCGAATAATCACCACTGGTCGCATCTAAAAGATATTTTTGAACCACGGGATGCGACCTTAAAAACAAAAATTTTTCTTCAGTAAGATCGGCATCCTTTCTTTGATAAGCTTTATCTAATTCAATATTAAATCTTGCTATCATTTGTGGAGAAGCTTTTAATAATGCTTTACAATCAGCAATCAATTTTTGTTCTGTATATTCGTTTTTTTCCGGATAATTTAACCACAACAATGTACCAAACATATCTGCTGTAATTGCAGTAGGAATTTTATCTTTTGTCAATTCGTCCGCCAGAGTGTAATCTTTGCTTACTTTAGCAACTACTCCATTTGTTGTAATAAAAATACAACGTGCAGAATTTAAATCTGTTGAATACACCCCCGCGCGTTTTCTCTGTATCATAACAAGGGATCGTACGTCTGTTTGAATAGAGTTATCATATTCAGCTTCTGAATTATACTTCAATGCTCGACTTCCGTACTCTGCTTTTATCTCCTCAAATAATTGTTTTTCGTCCATTTGAAAAGCATTTTCTTCTGTAGCATATTCCGTGTTCTCTTTTGTTATCCCCATATTGTTAAGTCGCTGTTCAAAGTCGTAAATATATTCTATAATTTCCTCACTATTCATTCCAGATTCATAAAAATACTGAGCTACTTTATTCGCCTTGGCTGGGTCATATTGGCTACTCAATGCCCAACGTGTAGCTCTCTCCATAATTCCCTTTGCTTCCTCAAAGTTTTGATCAAAAACGCGAATTTCCATTCCTGTTTTCGCAGCTTTTGTTAATAAAGTCTTATATGATATTTCTCTTTCGAGCGTGTCCATACCAAGTAACGAAAAAATCATAGGTGTATCTAAATACAAAATCAAATTAGAAAAGGATGATTTTATATCGTTAGTATAAAATAATGCATTTTTTACCAGATTGCCGAAACATAATCCTATAAAAAATTCACTTAGACGATTGCGCCTCTCGCACAATTCTATAATATAATTACACCAATGATAAAGAAAAACATTATCATCTATAGCTATGTCATCTATATTGTTATACAAAACGCGATCATCATATTTATCAACAAAGTCAAGTATTAATCGCATTACTTCGTCTTTCGAAGGAAAAAAACAATTCTTATTTGCGTATTCGATAAAACTATCTACAAGCAAACCAAAATCATAATCGAAACTTTCCATTGGAATTGTATATTTTTCTATTTCATTATTATCAACTATAAATTTTCCTCGATTGTTTATGATAGCTCCTTTCTTTACTGCTTGACTTAAAATTTGTCTAACAAAATTTTCTTGAAATATATTATTATATTTTTCATTTAGTTTTTTTGTTAAGAAAATTTCATCGACTTCAACAACATTGTTCTCTATAATAATAGTTGCAATAAATGGAATATATT
>ENA-OZYY01000102-OZYY01000102.1-human-gut-metagenome-genome-assembly--contig:-NODE-102-length-18609-cov-4.847742_pt1 | contig 18609 bp, 16 predicted proteins | sample MGYA00243642_ERZ654141 | MGnify/ENA primary metagenome ERZ654141 (study PRJEB26926, sample SAMN06164913) | human gut metagenome | biome: ENVO:00009003; feature: ENVO:2100002; material: ENVO:00002003...
AAAAACAGCTCCTCCCCCGCCTTCTTGCTGCGGCCGTAGTCGCCGTCGTATCTGCCGATGAGCGTCGCCTGGATGGACGAAGAAAGCATCACGGGGCAGGTGTTGCGGCTCTGTTTGAGCGCCGACAGCAGCTCCGAAGAAAAACCGAAGTTGCCCGCCATGAACTCGGCGGGGTCCTGAGGGCGGTTGACGCCCGCAAGATGAAAGACGAAATCTGCCTTCTCGCAGTACTCTGCGAGCTTTTCTTGGGGCGTATCGAGGTCGTACTCGCAGATCTCGCCGATCTTCAGCGCGGGGCGGGTACGATCCTTATTGTCGCGGATATTTTTGAGCGCTTCCGTCAGATTCTTCCCCACGAACCCCTTCGCACCGGTAATGAGAATGTTCATTTCGTGTTCTCTCTGCGCAGTTCGGCGAGCTCCTCCTGAATATAGGAAAGCTTTAAGAGCTTGTCCTTGACTTCCTCCACATTGAGAAGCTGCGTGTTGTTGGAGTTGAACTCGCTCAGGAGATTGCGCTCCGTGTCGCCCTGCTTGAAATACTTGTCATAGTTGAGCCCGCGGTTATCGCAGGGCACGCGGTAGAAGCTGCCGAGGTCGATGGCACGCGCGCACTCCTCGTTGGTGAGGAGCGTCTCGTACATCTTTTCGCCGTGGCGGATCCCGATGACGCGGATATCCTCCTTCTTGCCGCCAAAGAGCTCGCATACGGCCTCCGCCTGCGTCCTGATCGTGCAGGCAGGCGCCTTCTGCACGAGGATATCGCCGCTCGTGCCGTGCTCGAAAGCGAAGAGGACGAGATCGACCGCCTCATCGAGCGACATGATGAAGCGCGTCATCGAGGGCTCCGTGACCGTAATGGGGTTGCCGTTCTTGATCTGGTCGATCCAGAGCGGGATAACGCTCCCGCGCGAGCACATGACGTTGCCGTAACGCGTGCAGCAGATCTTGGTTTTGTCCGTCGTGCGGGATTTGGCGACGATGACCTTCTCCATCATAGCCTTGGAGGTGCCCATCGCGTTGATGGGATAGGCGGCCTTGTCCGTGGAGAGGCAGATGACCGTCTTGACGCCCTCCTCAATGGCAGCCGTTAAAACGTTTTCCGTGCCGAGAACGTTGGTCTTGACAGCCTCAATGGGGAAAAATTCGCAGGACGGGACCTGTTTAAGCGCCGCTGCATGGAATATGTAGTCAACGCCGTGCATGGCATTGCGCACAGAGCCGATATCGCGCACATCGCCGATATAGAACTTGATCTTCTCGGCGACTTCGGGCATCTTTGCCTGAAACTCGTGGCGCATATCGTCCTGCTTCTTTTCATCGCGCGAAAAGACGCGGATCTCCCCGATATCCGTCCTGAGAAACCGATTCAATACGGCATTGCCGAACGACCCCGTCCCTCCGGTGATAAGAAGTGTTTTGTTAGTGAAAAGTGTTTTGTTAGTCATGTGTTTTCTCCAAATTGTTCCCACAAATTTATCTTATTATTTTATCCCTTTCGAAATATTCTCTTGCAGACAAAATGACGTTCTTGAGTATTCAATGCAAAAAATAGCGCAAATAATGCATAAATTATGACAATTATGATCCCTTTCACCCCCCAAAGCAACCAGCCTGATTGAGGGATAAACATCGTCGCTAAAATACCTAAGCAAATACTCAGAATAATTACCGGGATAGTACGGAGATAGCAGTTCTTATAAAAATCTCCCATCTTAAGCTTTAATTTTGTTGTATAGATAATATTAATATAAATAAAATTAGCAAGATAACCTATTGCAATTGAGGCAGCTGCTCCAATTGCTCCGAAAGCATTTGATAACCAAAACGAAAAAGCAAGTGTAACAACAGCCATAAGGACATAACCGACCGCTTGAAGTTTAACCTTCCCATCAGCAGTCATTAACGTATTTGCGATTTGCTGAGAAAAAGTAAACAAGTCTGGGAGAAAAATCAGAATCGCTCCAAAATAAGCTCGCTGATATTCTTCACCCATCCAAAGAGTCATAAATTCTCTGCCCAAAACACAAAAACCGGTGAAAATAAGCCCCATAACGATCATCTGATACTTTCCGACTTTTATCATAAGAGACATGATCTCATCCCTTTTTCCCTCTGCAATATATCGGGAAATCTTAGGCAAAAACAAGCCATTAATTGCCGCAGCAAACGTATAAAAATAACTTTCCAAAGCATTCGCGGGAGAAAAAATTGCAATTTCCGTACTGTTCGAAACGATACCGAGAATCGTCGGTGCAAGATTGAACATACAACGCTGTGCAATGCTCATAATCGTCACCCACACCGAAAAAGAGAAAATACTCTTTAACAGCGCGCTATCTTTACAGCGGAAATTGGCTCGCGGCAATTTTGCAGATCGGATAATAATATACTTTACTGCAATCATGACGAGCCCTGCAACAGCATTTGCGCTAACTACAGCCACGACCCCCATCCCACTAAACAAAGCCACAACGATCAACCCTATCGTTAATAGCTTTGTGCCCATATCACAAAACTTCAATGCAACAAATTTTTCATTTGCGCCTAAAATCCCGTTCAAAGGCATAAAGGGAAAAGAAAATAAACTGTATCCGCCAACAATTATATAGAGGGACTTAAATTTTTCCACCTCATCATCAGTAAGTCCCGCATAGATATTATCCAGAAAAAAGAAAACAACCAACAGGACGACAAAAATAAACGCGGCAATAACTAAGAATAATTTATAAACGATACCTAAGAAGTTTTGAATTTGTTCTTCATTTTTTTCAGCACGGAATTTAGCAATAAATCGGGACACCGATGCACTGATCCCAAAATCCATCATAAAGATGGAAATCAATGAAGTAGATAACGTATAAAGCGCATAGTCGGACTGTCCTATTTTTCCGACCATCCAAGGAGTATACAATAGCGCAGCCGCTATATTCAAAAAAATAGCCGCATAAGAAATGCTCGCCCCGATTTTAATTTGTTTATTACTGTTTATCTCATTCATATAAACTTCTGGATGGTTACTTTAAATCAGTTTATTTTATTGCAGCGCCTTATTTAAAACTACTTCCCATTGTTTTACGATACTCTCTGTCGAATACAGCTCATAAATTGGAGAAAAGAGTGATATTTTCGTTGGCAAAGAATAGTTTTTTAACAATGCTTCCAAAACACGAGCTAATTCATTAATGCTATTTAAATCTATTAGAGAGGCTCCCATCTCATCCAATTCCCAATAGTGCAACCAAGATCCAGTTATGATTTTGGATGAAGCATATACTTGCTCTTTAAGCGTATTGCTAAAAGCATCTGTATTGCGAACGTGTATATAGAAATCTGTAGCAATAGCAAGTTTCGCGCTTTCTTCAAAAGAAACATATTGATTGAGAATCAAGCAAGGAAAATCGCATCTATTTGCTTGATCCTCCACTCTTTCAATATACTCTATATCAAAACGTCCATATTGCATGGGAATAATCACATAGATTTTTTCCCTTTCTTGTTTTGACATTTTCATCATTTCAGCTAAACACAAATCTTGATGCTGATCTGCATACGCACTATAGCCACATGTCACGCAAATCTTTCCACTTGGAACACGATATAAATTTCTACATTCTTCAAGCGAGGTTTTCTCTGATAATTTCTTTATTTGGTTTAATCCATCTGTTCCAAATCTTGAAATCAACAATTTATCATCAAAATCGTGCCCATATATGTTTTGAAAATCTAGGTATGTTTGTTTAACAGTTACCGTAATTGTATTCGCTATTGCAAACGCTTTTTTTCGTAGTTTAACAACAAAAGGCGAAATATCTTCAATATCTCCACCCCAGTAAGATAAAATCAACCTCCTAAATTTCTTTTTATTGTGCAAGACCATGGCAATAGCAGTCTTATAAACGGAATGCACATGACAAACATCCACCTGCGGTATTTCCTTCCATAGATGAAATTTACGAAAGAAATTTAATATGCGAAAAAACACAGACGAACGACCAGTTCCATAAAATTTCTTTTCTGCAATAGAAAAGACAGATATATTGTTATCCCTATAAAACTTACGATAAGTTTCCCTAATGGGCTGGTTCGACAATGTTAGTAAAAATATAGAGTAATTTTTAGGAAGAAGAAATGTTTTAACAAAATTATAAATATGCATCGAACTCGCATCGCCAATTACTAGATACTTCATCTTTTATTTCCTTCTCTTAACTAACCGATACCAAAACAAGCGGAATAAATGTTCTATTTTACGACGAACCTTTCGTATCAAACTTGGCTCTAAAAAATCCATCACTTTATAAAAATAATGGTAATCTTCAATTATGTAAGGCGGATGTTTTAATGGAAACTCTATTTCATGAAGATCTTCCTTAAAACATTCCTGAACATCCTTAGGCAACTCCGAAATATTATTAGGAGCATGCGTTGCATTACAAGAAGCTCCAACGCTAGAAATCATATTGTAAGTCGGATAAATCACCAACTCTGAATTTAGCGTTGTTTCGAATCCAATAATATGTTCCCAATAAGGAATCTTCTCTTGCGCTCTTTTCATTGCAATAGACAAGCTCTTCTCAAACCTTTTATGTCCAAAGCGATGCCTGGCTAAATTTATATAATAATCATCTTGTATAAATCTGTAATCGTCCTCCCATTTTTCTGCCACACGACGCCAACTCGCCCAACCCCAAGATGATCCCGACCGTGCAAAAAAATAACTATACCGTTTATCTGGAACACCATCAAATAATGTTTGACCACATATTCTTCCAATTCGTGTATCGTTTTCATATTTATCCAACAATTCCTTGCAGAATGGAAAAAAGGATTGAGCTGGGATCACATCATCCTCTAAAATAATACATTTATCCACAATAGAAAAGGCCCATTTGTGAGACAAAAAGGTGGATGGGTCACAGCCCATGTTCTTTTCGTGATAGTTTTTATATACCCTGCAATCCCAATCGATATCTTCCGCAATTCTGCGACACTCCAAAATTTTGTCCATATCATTTTCATTCCTAGGACCATCCTGCCACAAAAGCAATATTTTGGGTTTTGCTTTTTTTACGGCAGCGAAACTTTGCCGAAATTGCTCAGGTCTAGCAAAAAATATACACAGAACTGCAACATCAATTTCCCACTTTGTCATACTTTTTCTCCTAAATTTCTTACTAACTCTTCAAACGAGATCTAACTACCTTTCCGGGATTTCCAACTACAACAGAATAAGGGGGAACATCTGTTAAAATAACCGCACAAGCATCGGATCACACTACCGTAACCAATAGACCACATGTAAAACCCACACCCGCACACCTATCCAAAGATCGTACTCAATCAGTACAGGCTGGATTTCGTGCATACTCTGCAAACGCATAGGTAAGTCCATTCTTAATGTCATGTGATTTTGTGTATATATAAAACATTGGGTCCCCTCATTACGTGATTCCATATAGTAACATTATTTCCTATTTCACATCCATAACCCATTCGCGAATGGTCACCTATTTATATATTTCTATGCACTTTACATTTCCTTCCAGCAAATACTCCCCTCCCCGTACTATAAAACATATTGTCGAAGCACCAAACGCCTTAATGGCTACGCTTTCAGGAGCATTTAATGCTACTCAATATAATATATGTTTTCAAATTTTCTTCCAAAGAATACAATCTTCTTCGCAGACGTTTAGTAAAGAAATTATCTTATTTTACAGTTAATCTTGGCTTAAAGATCAACATCGTAAGTGGTATATATAAAAACATTACAATACTGATCTCATAGGCATAATGAATCGGATTGACAAACATCAATATAACAAACAACACGATACAAATATTATATACGGAAAGCGAATTAGCTTTTTTCTTTAACAGTATAACAGTTTGACTACAGCAAAAATACATTCCATAAAAGATAGAAATTGACCCAATTAAACCTGTTGATGCCAATGTGCCAAATATCGTTGAATGAGCTTTAATCACATTATCAGAATTAGCAGACCCCACAAAAGGGTTGGTCAAAAATGTTTCAAAAGCCTTAAAATACAACTCGGTTCTGGATGTTGTATCTCCCAAACCAAGTTTCCCCTCTAATACGTCAGCCATGTTATTTAACTTGGTTCTTAAAATATACTCAACTCCTGAATTCGCAATTTCTCGCATAATTGTGGGAAGAAGAACCAGTATTATAGCCGAAATTAAAATCGCACTGATTTTTTTAAAAATACCTTTAGCACAAAATAATAATACAAGAAAAATTGAAGCTATGCATATCAATAATAACGTCATATACTGAACTTGTAAAGCAAAATAAAACACAAATAACAAAGGGAACAGTGTTAAAAACTTCATTATACTTTTGCCTCGCACAAGCAGGTAAGTCCAGAGCGGAGTAGTAAAACTTAATGCATAGCAAAACTCAAATCCAGCGGCATTCTGAAACCGATATGCGGCAATTTCTTCTGACATGCTCTCACCCGTCGCAAGTAACCGAGCAAGCATAGGATTTTGGCTTACTCCGACAAGTGTCGAGATTGCAACAAATAAGAAAAGTACAGTTATAAATAACCATACAAGAACTTTCTTCTTTTCACTCGCATAACACAATTTATCAAATAAAACACACGGGATAAAATAACGAATACAACGTATAGGTTCATTAATGATCTCGGTCCAAGTTGCATAACCATTAACAAAATAGAGAAATCCATGTATAAAGCCCAAAATGCAAAACATGACCAACAGCTTACAGTACTTTTGATCATAGAACGCAACGATAATCAACGGGATCAAGCTAAATAACCCTGCGACAACATACGGAACAGAATATTTAACCACAGGAAGACAATCTATTACGACATAACAAATCGTATAGAAGACCCATATTGCACTTTTTGATATAGTTAACTCATATACCTTTTCTTTTATAGCAATCATCCTATCGCTCCAGTCAAAAACAAACGGCTAAACGGTATTAAATGCATTAAGAAATAATAGACCGATATATACGGCAATATTCTCCTATCATGTTTATCGATGAATATCTTTCTGTCGCAGACCTCCACATATCAGTACTCGACATATTTGACAGAAGAAAAGACCTCACTGACTTTAACAGCGCCTCAAGATCCCCATATTCCACAAATGAACTATATTCGGGTATAGCAATTTGTTCCGGGCCACCAGCTTTAAAGCCAACGACAGGAGTGCCACAGCACAAACTTTCTGCCGTTACCATCGAGAAAGTTTCCTTCTTACTGGTAAGGAGCGTTATATCCGCCATGGAATAATATTGTGCCAATTTGCACTGATCTGAAATCTTCCCAAGCAAAATACAATTTGAAGGGACTTGAAGCTTCTCTGAATGATTACCTGCAATCAAAAAGAGAACATCTTCATTTGCCATCATTTTCGCAAGTTGGATCACATAATATCCGCCTTTTACATGACGAGAATCATCTGTAAATGATGGCGTTACATGAAATACGATCTTTTTCGCTGGAAATCGCTTGCGAAGATCCTTCGTATTGTATGGATGAAAGACTTCCGTATCCAATCCGTTTAATACAACCTTATGGGTTTTATCTTGCAGGATCGGAGACTGTTTTGCACGGTCCATCAGCCACGGCGATACCGAAGTCACAATCAAATCTTCATGAAACCCGTCAAAAGCACGCCTCATCATTTCCCAAGAATCTGCCGTTCGATCTAAAAACCAGGATTTCGTCTCTCTTTTTAGCCGAGGACAATGTCCACAACCAATTTTCCACCTATTGCACTCAAACGCATAACCGCAATTGGCCGTGTACATAAATTCAGCATGCAAGGTTAAAACTGTTTTGACATGATTTCGTTTCAGCCATTCGATAAGATGAAAGATATTGACGAAGTAACCGTTAATACACTGCAAATGCACGACATCGGGCTTTTCCTTTTTTATAATGGAAATCAGATGGTAAGTTGAAAAAAATGAACCCCCATACATCAAGCCTGTAATACGAGACAAAAGATTATTAAGTTTAGCGTCAAGTTCACCGCATACCTTATACACATGAGGCTCATGATAGTTTTCGCCACGCCCATAACAAACGATGGACTCTATTCCTCTTTCCAACAAACCTTTATGAAGGTCATACGTAATTTTCCCAGTGCTTCCTATTTTATAGACATTATTTACTTGAAGAATCTTCATTTTACTGTATCGATATTGCATTGAAGGGATTCCGAAAATATCTGACGCAACTGTTTTGATACATGATGAGGATCATGCTGCAAAACAGCTTTTTCTCTAGCCGATTCTGCAAGTTCAAAACGTCTACTTTGATTCTGGAACAAATCTTCAAGAGCAGAATCAATATCTTCAGGACGATTAACAATACATGCACAATCTTTCAAATGCTGTATAGATGCTAGATCCTCTCGCCCGACTGCCAAAATACATTTACCAGCACCTAAATAATCGGCAATTTTAGTAGAGATGGAAAGTCGTGTCCTGCGACACGCTTCTTCAGAAAAGCTTTCCACATGAACAGAGATATCGGCATCCTCAAGTAATTTCCAATACTTTTCTCCACTTACCCAACCCATATATTGACTTCCGTTTGTCACGTTAACCGCATCCAAAATTTCTCGAGAAGGCTGTGAAGAGTATATTTCCAAAAAAGCTTTTCTTCCATCACCATTAATTCGAGCTATCTTCTCACCTAAAACATGAAGTACTTTCCATCGTTCCAAAGTTAAATTCCCAAAATATCTAAGTATGAGAGGATAGTTACCTTTACGTTTGAATGAAATTTTATCGCATTCAATGGAGTAAGGAGTAAAAACCGTTTTTCCGTTGACATGAAGCAATTCACTAAATTCCTTTGAGGCAAGTTCAGAACATCCGATAACTGCTTTAACACAGGAGCTCATTCTTCGAATACTTTTCTGCAAATTGCAATAAAATAATTTCCTCGCAAAGCTGCTCTTTAATCGCATGTCATGGTAATAGTCGTCTGTTACGTATAAAATGACGGGGCAGTCTCTATCTTTTGAGAGTTTCCTTACAAAATTTGCACGCGACGCAGAGTTGGATAAAACAAAAAAAATAAGTTGCGGTGCCCACCCAGAAATCCATTGTTGTAAAACAGAATGATTCCACCAACTACATTTCCATAGTTCTTCTCTAAACCAAAGCAATATAGTCGAATCTTTTTTTTCTTTAAGAAAAGAATGGCTTTTGTTTAAAAAAAGTGAAGTGACTGGCTTGTTGATAATACGACCACACCGCTTTTTCACTACACCAAAACAACTTTCTATTATTTGTTTTTCCGAAATTTGGTAATACTCTTCACAACTACACACATCTGGAATCGAGGAGTGAAAATATAACTGATGAAGCTCATTAGAATTAAATTCACGGAACAAAGCACTTAAAGTCTTCCCTAAATTAGAATCAGTACGAAATGGACTGTTTGAGATAACTAATATTTTCATCTATCATTTACTATAACTGCTTAAAATATTCTCTATGACATCAACAAACAATAAATATGTTTTGTCTCGGTCAAACTTTTCCCTCGCTAAACGAAGGGCTCCCTCCTTCATCTGTCTACGAAGACTTTCATTTTGATACAATTTCATAATTGCATCTGCAAACTGCTGCGCATTGTTGTTTTCACAATTGAGCCCCGCGTGATATTTCTCTAACAAATTACGATACTCATCGCTATTTTGATCGTTTACAACAGGAACACCTGCTGTTGCGTAATCACACACTTTGTTGATGATGCTTGCAACAGACTTTCCGACAATAGGGTTAACAGCAATTTCGGATGCCGCCAAGTACGGTATCATCTCATCATATTGGCGATGTCCCCAAAATTCGGCATCGACTCCGCGCTGTTTTGCATAGTAACGGAACTCATCTTCAAGCACACCATTTCCAAATATCTGAAACTTTATATTTACTATCCCCTTATATTTTAGAATCGCTAAAGCATTAATCACCATTTTGATATTATAGCTATGGCCAAGAGAACCAATATACGACACCCAAAACTCATTAGGATCCTTGTTCACATGGCTTTTACGAACAATGCTTTGAACATGATCAAAATCTGCCCCCAAATATATTGCCGTCCCTTGTTTAGACTTTTTATTAACACTCATCCCACGCTCGACATATGTCTGTGATACTGCCGTGATATAGTCTGCATTTTTATACGCCTCATCGGCTAATTTTTTTAGCGGAGCAAAACAGATATCTGAGATCAGCGGAATACGAAACGCCATTTGAAATGCTTCCGGCCATAAATCTTGGATATCTAAAACCACGGGGATACGATGATTGTTCGCAAATTTTACGACATTTTCAGCTAAATATGTTGATGGAATCACTACTAATATCAAGTCCGGCCTTTTTCTTTGAGATAAATATGAAATGACATTCCTAGCGAAAATTTTATGAGAATGCAAGCGTCTCAAACTGATATTATGTGAATAAGGCGGCTCGTTTATTAACGTCACTTTATAGGGAAATGATGTTAAGAAATCTTTACTGAACTCTCTCACTTTTTTCACTCTGTGATAAAAAGTAGAAGTAACCACTTCCAAACCGTATCCATGTCTAGATAGAATATTGGCAAGATGTAAATATCGACTGCTCGATTTTTCACATTCAAAGTGCCAGAAATTCGTAATCAAAAGAATATCTTTCATATATTTCCTTTCAAATTCCCAAAAATAACATGAAACAGTCTCTCCCCATTTCCATCTCCGACAAAGCTGTTATGGGGGGTAAGAATAACGTTATCCGCTTGCCAAAGAGGGCTTTCGGGCGAGAGAGGCTCCTCCTCGAAGACATCCAAAACAGCAAAAAGCCGATTATTTACGATCTCCTGTTCCAACGCATTCTGATCAACTACAGCGCCGCGTGCAATGTTGATGAGAAGCGCTCCGTCCTTCATAAAAGAAAGACGGCGTCCGTCTAAAAGGTGTTTCGTCTCATCTGTAAGAGGAAGCGTCAAGATAACAATATCGGAGCATCGAAGCGCCTCATCAAGTGCCGCAATGGGATAGATCATTTCGAACCATTCTTTCTCACGAGACGCTATATCAACACCGCGAACATGGCAGCCAAAGGCAGAAAATAGTTTTGCGCATTGAGTCCCAACACTGCCGCATCCAACAATGCAGACATTCCTTCCGCACAACTCCAACAGATCGCGCTGTTTCTCCCAGCGGCACCGCAATTGGACATCGTAAAATACACGGCTCTTTTTATAAACTTGAAGCGCTCCCGAAACGGCAAATTCTGCCATTGGAATACTATAAACACCGCGAGCATTATAGATCGCAATATTATGTTCACGCACATATTCCATCGGCACGCGATCAAAGCCTGCACTTGTGAGTTGGATATATTTGAGATTCGGAAACTCTTGAATAGGATAATGCAGAAAGAGCGCGTTGCAGATCACACCTTCTACCCACGCAGGAGAACAAGGGATTTCCCCTTTTTCATCCTTAAGGAATTTTACAGTATGACCGAGCGTCTCTATTTCCGTAAAGTATCTTTCGGCGTCCCGCCATGCCCCTGTGATAAGTAGATTCATCGGCCTCCTCTCGGTCAGGTCCGTCCACAGATCAAACGAACCTTTTCAGCGATTTCCCTCTCGTTATCTGTAAAATAAGACATATATTGCAAACATTCACGCTCCACGGAGCGGATCTGCTTGATCCCCTGGATAAAAGTCTCTCGGATAACGTCAATATTTTGAAGCTTATTGACATCACAAAAACTACGGGAGAGAATGGCGCAAGTTGAGCCGAGACGATAGTGTTCGCGAATGATCATTTCGGCAGGCAGCATTCCCTTGCCAATTCCGGCGATGCCGCCAAACCCATAAGGAATGCCGCATCCGCGGAACTTACCGCATAACCGCTCCACCGTGCCGTCTGCAAGAAGCTCAAACATAAACTTTTTATGATAACCAAGGCTCAGATCGTTGAGACCGATATAAATCTCATCGATACCGTTAAGAGCTAAAATTTCGTCGATCAATGACACAGCTTCGGGCGTCTCTACCAACGGAAGCGCTTTGACGCGGCCGTTTACGATCTCCAAAAATCGAGAAACTTCCTTTACCGTCTTAAAATAAGGAAGCATGATGATATCCGCACCGCTCTTTATCACTTCTTCGATCTCTTCTTCCGAGGAACAATACTCTCTCGTTGCCGCATGAATAGGATTGCAGCGTACCAACAATTGCGATTTATAAATAACGCTGCGTAAATGTCTGACATCCTCTGTCGTGTGATGGGATTGCACGGTGTCCATCCCGCCCTGTCTAATTGCCTTGCCGATATATTCCATATCGATAAAAATGCGGTCAACGCCTGCCTGCTCCGCGATCAAGGCAATATCTGTACGGTTGGTGATGTACATGAGTTTCAGCATTGCGTCTTCCCCTCTATACCACCATCCGCATATGCGGCCTCCGACTCTGCGCTATCACGATCGGAAGGAGCAGGGGAAAACCTGTCGTTGGTCGTAAGCGCATCCGAGACGGTAGCACCAACATTCTCGTTGTCGGCATTTGTAAACACTTTGAAGATCGTCATAAAGAAGATCTTAATATCGAGCCGGAATGAAACATGATCGACATACCAAACGTTGAGCTCGATGCGCTTATGCCATTCCACTTCCTTACGGCCGTTAACCTGTGCCCAACCCGTAATACCCGGGCGCACTTCAAACATCCGCTTCTGCTCCTCGGTATATTGTTCATACGGCCACGGATGATAAGTGAGCGGAGGCCGGGGCCCGATCAGGCTCATATCCCCTTTCAGGATGTTGATCAGCTGAGGAAGCTCATCGATGCTCGTCTTACGCAGGATACTGCCGACTTTTGTCACGCGTGCATCGCCTTTCCCCGAATAAACGCCGCTGCCCGTATGTTCCGCACCGACGCACATGGAGCGGAATTTTAATATGCGAAATACTTTGCCGCCCTTTCCGATGCGCTCCTGCCGAAAGAGTATGGGACCTTTCGAATCGAGCTTCACCGCGATCGCTGCGATCAGAAAAACAGGGGACAAAACGATCAGGGAAAAGCCTGACATGATCAAATCAAAAAAACGTTTGAAAAAATGCCGGTACATAAGTTCTCTCGCTTATATAACTTTCAAATACTCACGCGCTGATCTTGGGCTTGTCCTCGGGGCGCTCCTGCCCGTGCAGATAGGGAAGCGCGCGTCCGTCGGGATGATAGGTCGGCACGAGCTCAGCGACCAAAGACTTCATATCCTCCGTCTCGGCATAAGCCGCTTCATAAAGCTCGTCCAGCTTTGCAAAGAAGCTCGCCTCATCGAAAAGGATGGGCCGGGCAATGTTGATGAGCCCGTTCTTCGTCCTCTGCAGCCCCTCTTCCTCCATCAGGCGCTCCTCATAGAGCTTTTCCCCGGGACGAAGGCCTGTGAACTCGATCTTGATGTCTACGCCCGGTTCAAAGCCCGAGAGCTTGATCAAATTGACGGCCAGATCGTAGATCCTGACGGGTTCGCCCATATCGAGGACGAAGATCTGTCCATTCTCGGCATAGGCCGCCGCCTGCAAAATGAGCGACACCGCCTCGGGAATGGTCATGAAGTAGCGGATGATGTCCTTATGCGTGACCGTCACGGGCCCGCCCGCCTCGATCTGCTTCTTGAACAGCGGGATGACGGAACCATTGGAGCCCAGCACATTGCCGAACCGCACGGCGACAAACTTGGTATGTTTGCTCTCCCGCCCGATGGCCTGTACGATCATCTCGCAGAGGCGCTTGGTCGCCCCCATGATGTTGGTGGGATTGACGGCCTTATCCGTCGAGATCTGCACGAAGATGTCCGCGCCGAACCTGTCCGCACAGCGCGCGACGTTCAGCGTGCCGAACACATTGTTTTTGACGGCCTCGTTGGGGCTTGTCTCCATGAGCGGAACGTGCTTGTGAGCCGCCGCATTGAAGACGATCTCGGGACGGTATTTCAGGAAGACGTTTTCCACCTTGCGGCTGTCCCGCACGCTGCCGATGAGCACCAGAAGATTGAGCCCCGGCACATTGCGCAGCAGTTCCTGCTGGATGTCGTAAGCGTTGTTTTCGTAAATATCGAAGATGATGAGCTGTTTGGGCTTATGCGCTGCGATCTGGCGGCAGAGCTCGCTGCCGATGGAACCGCCTCCGCCCGTCACCAGCACTACGCGCCCTTCGATGGACTTTAAGATCTCGCTCAGATTGACCTTCACCTGCTCGCGGCCGAGAAGATCGGTGATCTGCACGGGACGCATCTTCTCCACCATCGCCTCGCCCGAGATGAACTGATAGATCCCGGGCAGGATCTTGACCTTGCGGCCCGTGGAGACGCAGACCTCATAGATGCGGTGGATCTGCGATTTGGGCGCGGACGGTATGGCGATAAGGATCTCCTCGACGCCGTACTCGTCGGCGATGCGCGGGATCTCCCGCGTGCTGCCGACGACTTCGACGCCCTCGATCGTATTATGCAGTTTTATTTCATCGTCGTCCACGATGCAGACGGGCGTATAGGTGATCTTATTCGTCGTGAGCAGTTCATGCACCACGATCGCACCCGCGCTCCCCGCGCCGACGACCATTGCTTTGATGGGTGTCATTGTTTCCATGTTCTCTCAGGTTACTCCAATGTATATAAAAGCGAATGTTTGGAACGCAGTTGCGGCCGGGACGAGGAGCCTGCGTAAGCGGCAAGGCAGTTTCCCAAATAGGAATAGACCGCGTCTGCGCGCAAAGGCGACAAAATATTCGGTCGATGAATGCTTTTCCGACTACTCCACCGTCACGCTCTTTGCAAGATTGCGGGGCTTATCGACGTCGATGCCGCGATTCACGCTCACGAAATAGCTCAAAAGCTGCAGCGGGATGACGGCAAGGGAAGCCGCAAAGATGTCCATGATCTTCGGAACATACAAAACGACCTCGGCGATCTTCTCCGCACCGCAGTTCCCGTCGTCCGTGACGGCGATGAGATAGCCTTTGCGGCTCTTGACTTCCGCCATATTCGAGACCGTCTTTTCCTGCAGCCAGCTCTGCGTCAGAACGCCGACAACGAAAGTCCCCTCCTCTATGAGGCTGATGGTGCCGTGCTTGAGCTCGCCCGCCGCGTACGCCTCCGAGTGGATATAGCTGATCTCTTTGAGTTTGAGGCTCCCCTCCATGCAGACGGCGTAATCGATGCCGCGGCCCACGAAAAAGACGTCGTCTTCCGCCGCGACCTGCGTTGCAAGCTTCTGGATCGCGCTCTCGTCCTCAAAGATGCTCTCGATCTTTTCGGGGAGCGACTCAAGCGCCGAGATATAGCCCTTTTCCACTTCCGAGGTCAAAAGCCCCTTGCTCTTGGCAAGCGCGATCGCAAGGATATAGCCCGTGATGAGCTGCGCGGAGTAGGCCTTGGTGGTAGCGACGGAGATCTCCGGCCCCGCCTTCGTATAGAGCACGCGGTCTGCCTCCCTTGCAATGGACGAGCCCACCACGTTGACGATGGCCGCCGTCATGATCTTCTTCTCTTTGGCAAGGCGGAGCGCAGCCAGCGTATCCGCCGTCTCCCCCGACTGGCTGATCGCAACGACGAGCGTATCGGGCGTCAGGATGGGATCGCGGTAACGGAACTCGGAGGCGAGCTCCACGCGGCAGGGGATGCGGGCGATCTTCTCCGTCACATACTGCGTCACGAGCCCTGCATGATAGGCCGAGCCGCACGCCACGATGACGACCTGAGAGATGCCCTTCAGATCCTGTTCCGCAAGCCCGTAGACGTCGAGCTCCGCCTTCCCTTCGCGGGTGAAGGCATTGAGCGTATCTTTGACGACGCGGGGCTGTTCGCGGATCTCCTTCATCATGAAGTGCTCGTAGCCGCCCTTCTCGGCGCACTCCGCATCCCAATCGATGTGTACCTTTTCCTTTTCGACGACATCGCCGTTGAGGTCGTAGAAGGTGACTTCGCCCGCTCTGAGACGCGCCATCTCCAGGTTATCGATATAGTAGACGTCCCGCGTGTGTTCGAGCATAGCAGGCACGTCGGAGGCAAGATAGGTATCCCCATCCGAAACGCCGATGACCATCGGGCTGTCCTTGCGGGCAACGTAGATCTCCTCGGGATAGTCCTCGAAGAGAACGGCGAGCGCATACGCTCCCCGCACGCGCACCATGGTCTTTGCGAGCGCGTCGATGGGCCCCACCCGATATTTCTTGTAGTAATAATCCACGAGCTTGACGAGCACTTCGGTGTCCGTCTCGGAATAGAAGGAATAGCCGTGACGCAGGAGCTTTTCCTTGATCTCGCGGTAGTTTTCGATGATGCCGTTGTGTACGCCCACGACGCAGCCGTCATCGCTGCGGTGAGGATGGGCGTTGTTCTCCGAAGGGTCGCCGTGCGTCGCCCAGCGCGTATGGCCGATCCCGCAGCCGCCGCAGACCCGGACGGACTGCAGCTTCTCCTCTAAGTTTTTGAGTTTCCCCTTGGCCTTGACGATCCCGATCGGCTCCTCGTGGCAGCGGACGGCGATCCCTGCCGAGTCATAGCCTCTGTATTCCAGCTTCTTCAGGCCCCCGATCAGAACGGGCACAGCCTGCTTCTTTCCGACATATCCGACGATCCCACACATTTTCCCGATCCTCCTTGCCTTGCGTTCGCGCGCGCTTCCCGACAACAGCGCCGAACGCGGCCGCGCCTGTTATGCGGCCTCGTAGCCTTTGGCGCGGATGACGCCAACGACCTTCTCCGTAAGGCGCTCACAGTCCTCTTCGCTCTCCGCCTCGACCATCACGCGCACGAGGGGCTCCGTACCCGACTCTCTCACCAAAATGCGGCCTTTATCGCCGAGCTCTTCGGCGACTTCCCGAACGGCCGACTTCACGTCGGCGTCCTCCTGCGCCGCCCTCTTATCCGTAACTTTCACGTTCTTCAAGACCTGCGGATACATGGTGACTTCCGAAGCGAGGCGCGAAAGCGCCATCTTTTTGCCTAAGATGACTTCCATCACCTTGATGCTTGTGAGCACGCCGTCCCCCGTCGTCGCATACTTCGAGAAGATGATGTGCCCCGACTGTTCTCCGCCCAGCGTGCAGCCGTGCTCTTCCATATATTCATGGACGTACTTGTCGCCCACCTTTGTCTTGGCATAGTCGATGCCCTCGCGCTCGAGCGCCTTGTAGAGGCCGAAGTTGGACATCACGGTCGTTACCACCGTGTTGTTGACGAGCTCGCCGCGCTCCTTCATGTACTTGCCGCACAGATAGAGGATATGATCGCCGTTGACGACGTTCCCCTTCTCGTCCACGCAGAGGCAGCGGTCGGCGTCGCCGTCAAAGGCGAACCCGACGTCGAGCCCCTTTTCCCTGACGAGCTGCTGCAGCCCTTCGATGTGCGTGGAACCTGCATTGCGGTTGACGTTCAGACCGTCCGGCTGCGCGTTGATGACATAAGTCGTCGCCCCGAGCGCCTCAAACACCGCCCTTGCGATGCTCCAGGAAGCGCCGTTCGCACAGTCGAGGCCGATCTTGAGATCTTTGAACGAATACAGCCCCAAAGAGATGAGATAAGAGATATAGCGGTTCCTGCCCGAGGCGTAATCGACCGACTTGCCGATATGATCGCCCGTCGCGAAGGGAAGTTCGCGGCTGCTGTCGATGTACTCCTCGACGAGATCGATGACACGCTCTTCGAGCTTCTCCCCCTTCCCGTTCAGGATCTTGATGCCGTTGTCGTAGAAGGGGTTATGGCTCGCCGTGATCATGATGCCGCAGTCGAAATTGTCGACGCGCGCGACGTAGGCGACGGAGGGCGTCGTCGTGACGTGCAGCATATAGGCATCCGCCCCCGACGCCGTGACTCCGGCGACGAGCGCGTACTCGAACATATAGCTCGAGCGGCGGGTATCCTTGCCGATGACGATGCGGGCGCGTTCGCCGCCTTCCTTCTGCTGCCCGTAATACCACCCCAGAAAACGCCCGATCTTATAGGCGTGATCGGCCGTGAGCCCCAGATTGGCTTCCCCGCGGAAGCCGTCCGTTCCGAAATATTTTCCCATATCCTCTCCTATGCGCCCTCGCGCTCCGTTCGTGCGGACGCGGCGGCTTTCTGTATTCGGGTGCGGGCGCGCCTTGCGCCCCACCGTCTCATCTCTTTGCTTCGATATGATCCTTGTCTTTATAGATGCTGTTTTCGGGCACTGTGCCGCGCACGCAGGAGACGGGATAGATGCTGCTGTTCCTGCCGATGACGGTGCCGGGATTGAGCACGCTGTTGCAGCCGACCTCCACACGATCGCCGAGCATCGCCCCCACCTTCTTTCTGCCCGTGGGGAGCGCCCCCTGCGCCGTCTTGACGACGACCTCCGTCTTATCAGACTTGACGTTGGAGGTAATGGAGCCCGCGCCCATGTGCGACTTGTAGCCGAGGATGGAATCGCCGACATAGTTGTAGTGGGGCGTCTGCACGCCGTCGAAGAGGATGACGTTTTTCAGCTCCACGGAATTTCCCACGACGCAGCCTGCGCCCACGAGCGCATTGCCGCGGATGAAGGCGCAGTGCCTCACTTCCG
>ENA-OZYY01000146-OZYY01000146.1-human-gut-metagenome-genome-assembly--contig:-NODE-146-length-15340-cov-5.081322_pt1 | contig 15340 bp, 4 predicted proteins | sample MGYA00243642_ERZ654141 | MGnify/ENA primary metagenome ERZ654141 (study PRJEB26926, sample SAMN06164913) | human gut metagenome | biome: ENVO:00009003; feature: ENVO:2100002; material: ENVO:00002003...
CGCGTGGAGGGTCTGAAGGACTCCTCCGGTCAGTTCATCGGCAACCACACCCGCGCCAAGATCGTCAAGAACAAGGTGGCTCCTCCGTTCCGTGAGGCTGAGTTTGACATCATGTTCGGCGAGGGCATCTCCAAGATGAGCGAGCTCATCGATAGCTTTTGGTGGCTGTTTTTGACTCTTGCTGCCGTGCTTATCGTCGCTTGGGGCGCTTATGTCGGGATCAAGTATGTCGTTGCGCAACGCAACGAGCAGAAGGTTGAGGCGCGGGATCTCATCAAACAACTGCTTATTGGGATCTTGATCATTGTGGCGATCACCGTCGGCGGCCCGCTTATTGTAAAAGGGCTTTCCGCATGGATGGGCACACCGATCGACGAAAAGGATGATGCGCACGAAAACGATGATACGGCACGAATTGAATCTCAAGTCGAATCTCTTTCATTTGATGGATCTTTTGATACTACAAATGATTGCGGTATTGTCTTTACTGTCGTCGAACCCGATTTCTAAAGAAAGGAGTATTCTATGAAAGCAAAATCGAAGTACATATTGTTCGTCTTTGTTGGCATCATTGTTATGCTGTTAGCCGGGATCTTCGTTTCGATCCCACAGGCAAAGACCGAACTCATTTACGCTGATGCGGCATCCGACTGTTCTACACTCGGTCATGATTGGGAAGATGAATGGTCGTCAGATGCGACGATGCATTGGCACGCCTGTTCTCGATGTGGCGCAAAAAAGGAAATCAGCTTGGGATTGCCGGAAGATCGGCTGAAACACACTCCCGGGCCCGCTGCAACGTGTACGGAAGACCAGGTGTGTACCGTATGCGGCAGAGTTCTGAAGGAAGCGCTCGGTCACGAATGGGGAGATGAATGGTCATCTGATTCGTCCATGCATTGGCACGGCTGCTCACGCTGTGATGCGAAATATGAAAGCACGATCGGTATTCCCGATGATAAGCTGAAACACACCGCAGGATCCGCTGCAACGTGTACAACTCCGCAAACGTGCACTGTATGCGGTTTTGTCATCAAGAAAGCGCTTGGTCATTCGGAAGGGGCACCTGTCCGTGAGAATGAAGTCCCTGCAAGCTGTGCAAAGGCGGGCTCCTATGATGAAGTCGTCTACTGTTCCGCATGCGGAGATGAACTGAGCCGGGAGAAAAAAACCATTGATTCACTCGGTCATAGCTTTACGAAGTATGTATCGGATGGCAATGCAACGTGTACCGCAGACGGAACGGAGACCGCGAAGTGCGATCGCTGCGATGTCACAGACACAAGAACAGACGTAGGCTCAGCAGCTCACGACTGGTCTGAAATGTGGACGACAGACGGCACTTCGCATTGGCATGAATGCAGCAGGTGCGATGCGATCAAAGACAAAGCAAATCATAGCGGCGGTACTGCAACCTGTATCAAAAAAGCTGCGTGCTCCGTTTGCGGAAAAGAATACGGATCATATGGCAGTCATTCGTATACTCGTTCTGACGTAGAAAGCACCCAGTCCTATTGTCCGGACACAAAGTACACTTGTCGGTATTGTTCTTCGTATTATTACTCATCTACGGGCACGACATCTCGTACACTACATTCCTTGACTTCTCGCATAGAAACGGAGGCGACATGTACAACGACAGGGAGACGCAGATATACTTGCACCGATTGCAATTATACCTATACAGCCTTGATCTCAGCCCTCGGCCATGACTGGTCTGACAAATGGACGACGGATGGCACTTCACATTGGCACGAATGTACGCAATGCAACTCAATTAAGGATAAGGCGACCCACAGCGGCGGCACCGCAACCTGCATCGCACTTGCAAAGTGCTCCGTTTGTGGAAAGTCGTATGGCTCGTATGGCAGCCACTCTTATACTCGCTCTACCGTAACAAGTACATCGGCTTATTGCTCGGATACAAAGTACACATGTCGATATTGTTCTTCGTATTATTACTTATCTACGGGCACAACATCTCGATCGCGTCATTCTTTGACTTCTCGAGTGGAAACCGCTGCAACATGCACGACCGCAGGGACGCGCAGATATACTTGCACCGATTGCAGTTATACCTATACGACCTCGATCTCGGCTCTCGACCATGACTGGTCTGACAAATGGACGACGGATGGCTCATCCCATTGGCACGAATGCAGTCGCTGCGACGAGATCAACGATAAAGCAAATCACAGCGGCGGTACGGCAACGTGCATCAAGAAAGCCGTGTGCTCCGTCTGTCGTGTTGAATACGGTGATTTTGCAGATCACGTCTATGTGGAAAGTGCGGAGGAACAGTATCTTGTCTCTGCCGCAACGTGTACTGCGAAGGCCGTTTACTACAAAAGCTGCTCTGTCTGCGGTGAGGCGGGCAAAGAAACCTTCGAGTATGGCGATCCTCTCGGCCATGAGTACGGCGAACCAGCATGGACATGGAACAGCTACACCTCAGCAACAGCTACGTTTACCTGCACCCGTAACGGCTGCGGCGACAAGCAGACCGTGACGGCTTCGGGCAGCTCGATCACGAGCGTAGTCACAACGCCCGCTGAATGCGAGAAGGAAGGGCTGAAGACCTATACCGCAAAAGTCACGTTTGGCGGCGAAGAGTACACAGATACCACGACAGAAAAGCTCGAAGCGCTTGGACATACCGAAGGCGAGGCCGTTCGCGAGAACGAAGTCCCCGCAAGCTGCATCGTAGCAGGCTCGTATGACGAAGTCGTCTACTGCTCTGTCTGCGGAGACGAGCTGAGCCGTGAGGAGAAGGTCATCGATGCCCTTGGGCACGACCTCAAGCATCACGAAGCAAAACCTGCAACGTGTACCGAGATCGGTTGGAATGCCTACGATACCTGTTTGCGATGCGACTATACAACATATCGTGAATTAGCCGCAAAAGGGCATACGCCCGGAACGTCTGCAACATGTACAGAAGCTCAGATCTGCACAGTTTGTGGTACGACACTTACAGCAGCCCTTGGACATGAATTCAAAAACGGATATTGCGTCCGCTGTGGGGTGCCGGAAGACATTGCATTTGAAAACGCAAAGGAAGATACTAAGTCCGACCTCGATGAAATCAGCCAGGAGATCAAAGACAAAATCGACAGTTCTGATCTTCCTGACGAGGTCAAAGAAGGTCTCAAAGTTATTATCGATAAAATAATTAGTGATGCAAAGAATGATGTCAATGGTGCACTTGATTATGATGACCTCAATGACATTATTCATGATGCAGAACAAAAAATCGAAGATGCTGTTCAGAATGCCGAGCAGGACGATGCGAAGACCGAACTCGATGAGATCGCCCAGAACGCCAAGGATGAAATCGATGCTTCCGATCTTCCCGATGATGTAAAGGAAGACCTGAAGGATAAGATCGATGAGATCATCGGCGGCGCAAAGGACGAGGTCAACGGAGAGCTCACGAAAGAAGAGCTTGATCGGGTGATCGAGGACACTAAGAACGAGATCGAGGATGCTGTCCAGAACGCCGAGAAGGACGATGCAAAGTCTGAACTCGATGAGATCGCACAGAACGCGAAAGAAGAGATCGATGCTTCCGATCTTCCCGACGATGTCAAAGAAGATCTGAAAGATAAGATCGATGAGATCATCGGCGGGGCTAAGGACGAGGTCAACGGAGAGCTCACGAAAGAAGAGCTCGATCAGGTGATCGAGGACACCAAGAACGAGATCGAAGATGCTGTTCAGAATGCTGAGAAGGACGATGCGAAGACCGAACTCGATGAGATCGCTCAGAACGCTAAGGATGAGGTCGACGCTTCCGATCTTCCAGACGATGTGAAAGAAGACCTGAAAGATAAGATCGACGAGATCATCGGCGGTGCAAAAGACGAAGTGGATGGTTCTATCGACTTTGACGACGTCGATCAGTCGGTCGAAGACGCACGGCAGGAGATCGAAGATATGATCCTCAATGCCGAGAAAGACGAGGCGAAATCGGATCTTGACGAAATCGTACAGAACGCGAAAGACGAGATCGACAGCTCCGAGCTTTCGGATGAGGGAAAGACCGAACTGAAAGGCAAACTCGATGAGATTTTGACTTCGAAAAAAGAGGAGATCGGTATCGCTATGACGCCGGAAGAAATCGAAGAGGTTCTGAACTCGGCAAGGGATGAGATCGCCGCCTTGACAGGAAATCTCACGGAAGTACAACCCGACGCAATTCCGCTTTGGCCATGGCTCATTGCGGCAGGTGTGATCTCTGCGGCGCTCTCGGCAATCTTTGCTTGGAGGCACGTTAAGTCAGTACGAGCCAAAGGAAGAACGATAGGCGCTAAGTCCATTGTGACGATCGCCGTAGCGACCATTCTTATCTTTGTTGTGGTTATCGGGATCACGTTCTTGATCTTTGCAATGATTTAATGCAACGGAAAGGGGGACGGATTTCCGTCCCCCTAATATTTTTACGGAGGGCATATGGTTTTAATCGAACAATTTGCCATGCAGATCTTTCTCTGGCTATTGGCGCTTATCGATGGCCTCATGAATATCTTTGCAGCTGTTTCTGGTGTTGACGATGTGATTTTTAACAGTGTAAATGTCAATATTTTAGAGACGTTTCTAATGGGCAATTCCGTTATCACGACTGTATTTTGGTGCATTTTCTTGCTTGCCATCGGGCTGGGAGTGATATTTGCCATAATCGCTATCATAAAGAACATGATTGCGAACAATAAAAACATCACTTCAATTTTAGGAAAGTTCACGCTGTTTCTTGTTGGTACACTTGCCCTGTTTGCCGTTATATACGTCGGCGTTCTGATCGCCAACGCTGTACTTAAACTACTTGCTGAAATTTTCGAATATAATCAGGGCGGCCTTGCAAACGCTTTATTTGATGCTTGTGTCGGAGACAATTATACCGAAATACCCAAAAGCAATGAGAAGTGGACACTTGAGACTTTACTTCAAAATGAAGGGGTATCATCTATAACAGATGTAAGTGTTGATGCATTACTCGGAGACCACAAAGAATGGGCTATATTTGCAGGAAACGAGGATTGGAAGAATAATGGTTACATCAAAGCGGCTGATTTTCAGTATTTGCTTGCTCTCATAGGCGCAGGAGTTGTCTTGTTCGAACTTCTGATCGTTTCTGCGCATCTTGCAAAACGCCTTTTTGAACTCGTATTCCTATATGTAACCATGCCGGCATCCGTTTCTACGCTTCCGATGGACGATGGCGCGAGATTTAAGAATTGGCGCGAAAATTTTATTACCAAAATCATCATCGTCTATGGCGCGGTGCTCGGTGTAAACATCTTCGTGATATGTATCAGCTCGTTCTCACGGATGAGTTTGCAAAATGTCAGTTGGTTTGAAAATTCTATCTTTTATGTCATTATGATCATCGGCGGTGCAATGATGCTTTCAAGCTCTATCGAGCTTTTTGCGAAAGTATTCGGAAACGGCGAAGACGTCAATCAATCGCGAAGGTTATTTGGCGGGCTCGGGCATCTTGCAGGTCATGCAGCGATCGCTCTTGGAGGCGGAGCCCTGAGAGCAATCGGCGGTGGTGCCAAATGGGGTGCCAATAAGGCATACGGAAGCTATCATAATACTCATGGCGGAGCAAAGGCAAGTGCAAAACATGATCTCGCAACGGCAAGGTACAAAGAGCAATTACAGGCAAAAGCCGCCGCAAAAGAAGTTCGCGGTGAAAGTATCAAACATGGTGCATCTGCATCTGGCAGCTCATCGTCTTCAGATAAAGCCGGCGCGACTTCCCAGACGACTCAATCGTCAAATGATAACGGAGGACAAGCAACATGAGAATGATACCCAAAAAAGTAAATATTAAAAATTCAGTTTGGAAGTGCTATTCTTTTCCGGATATTTTAGTAGCGCTCGCGATCCTGCTTATCATTTTCCTTGCTATCTCAGCAGAAAATTGGGTCTTCGCCATCATTGTGTTCATCGCAGCAATTGTACTTTTCATGCCAACGCAGGATGGGATATTCTATACATATCTCTTCTCGCTCTTAAAATTTGCAACAGGTCGAAAAAAGTTTGTACGGACAAATGTACGGACATCGGCAATGGATCAAAAAGAGATGCAGATCGCAAAAAAGGACGTCGAGGAAAAGCCGAAAGATGGATCACAAAATAGAAAGAATAAATTCAGTCAGGTGTTTTTCAGAGCGAAACTACAGGAAGAAAATGTACGGACAAAACGTACGGACAACGTGTACGGACACGGCGTACGGACAGCACTTACATCGTCCGCAAAGGGAACGATCGAGAATTTACTTGGGATCCGCGATTTACGACCGAACGGCACTCTTGTCTATCAGGGTGGATATTTCGGGAAAGTCCTCAAGCTCGGTCAAAAGAATTATTATATCGAAGATGAGGACACGCAAAATGCAGACGTTGAATGTTTTGCGAACGCGCTGAAAATGCTCGAAGGGGCGCAGTGCGCAGATCTCGTTAAGCTCGATCGTCCGCTCAATTTCGACGGCTTCTCAAAGGCTTATTTTGACCGCTTATCCGAACTCGAACGCGGCGATCACTCTCCTGCCGATGAGGTTCGGATCAGGATCTTGACGGAACGCGTCGATACGATCGACAGCCTGAATAACGTCGATAAAGAGTACGCATCCCAGTATTATCTTGTGGTCTACGATCGCAACGAAGCGGATCTTGATCGGCTAACGCTTAACGTGCGCATGGAGATCGCTCGCAGCGGGATCAGTGTGCGGGAACTCAATGCCAGGGAAACAGCTGTATTTTACAAGTACAGTTTTTCGCGTAATTTCGATGAGCGCGACGCTCAGAGCGTGAAAGACGCAGAGCTGCTTTCGTGGGCGCTGCCTAAGGAAGTCACCTTCTCGGGCAATCATTACACGGTAGACGGCGTTGAGGCTTCTGTTTTTGCGATCGCAGATTATCCCTTGTATGTCACCAATGCATGGGGAGCTCGCCTGTTTAACATCCCAAACACGAAAGTCGTCATGCACATTGCTGCGGAGGAAAAAAACCGAGCGATCCGCCGTATCGACCATGTGATCGGAGAAATGCAGACAAAACGTTTGACTTCCGATCGGGCCAGCGAAGCAAATTCTGCGGACTCCCATCAGGAGACGATGGAAGTCCTGCTCACTGCCTTACAGCAGGGTAACGAAAACCTTCTGAACGTCACGCTGACCGTGACTGCATATAAGTATCTCGAGGACGCAAATTACAGGCGCAGCGTACGTCGTGACGTCTTGATAAACAACTTCAAACTCTCGACCCTCTACGGATTGCAGCAAGATGGCTTTGTCGCGGCCGGGCTTTCGCCCGTGTGCAAGCTCAAGAGCTATACGACAGGCATCAACAGTACATCTCTTGCGGCGGTATTCCCGTTTGTCCGTACAGTTTGTATGGACGACGGCGGGATCCTGCTTGGCACGAGCTATGACAGCGGCTATCCGTTCATCCTGAACATTTGGAAGCGGGATGCGCTTCATCAAAACAGCAACGGTATGGTCATAGGGCTCCCGGGCAGCGGTAAAAGCTATTTCTTAAAGACGCTGCTCTTGAATGAGTGGTCGAACGGAACGAAGGTCATCGTATTGGATCCCGAGGCGGAATATCTTGGGATCACGCGCAATGCTTGCGGCAACGTCATCGACGTCGGGAGCGCACGGGAGGGGAGGATCAACCCGTTCCACGTCTATCAGATCTTGTCTGAGGACGGGACGCCCGCCCCGCCCGACGTGACGTTTGCGACGCACTTAAAGATGCTGGAATCGTTCTTCAAGATTGTCCTCGGGGAAGTCAACTCCGACGTCCTCGAACTCGTCAATAACCTCGCCCTCGAAGCCTATGCCCGGCGTGGGATCGATGAGACGACAGACTGCACGCAGCTCCCGCCTGAGGCGTTTCCGGTCTTTGCAGACCTGTTGGAGATTTTGGAAGGGCAAGACACCACGACAATGGATGAATATTCACGGCGCGAAAAGCACACCGCAGAATTATACCTTGAAAAGTTCGTCACAGGCCGCTATTCCGATATATGGAACGCGCCCTCAACACTGCGTGCAGACGCCGATATGATCGACTTCAACTTCCAATCGCTATTCGCCAACAAAAACAACGTCGTTGCAAATGCGCAGATGCTGCTCGTGTTCCGTTGGATCGAACAAGCCGTCATCAATGCGCGAGAACGCAACCGCAGCGGCGATGCGATCCATACGCTCATCGTCTGCGACGAGGCCCATCTTTTCATCGACGCAAAATTCCCGATCGCGCTCGACTTCTTCTATTCGATGAACAAGCGCATCCGAAAATACGGCGGAAGTTTCATCCCGGCAACGCAAAACATTGCCGACTGGAACGCCAACGAGGAGCTTCGCAGCAAGTCATCGGCCATCATCAAAAACAGTCAATATACGTTTATCTTCAAACTCTCGTCCCCGGACATGGCCGACGTCCTCGACCTCTATCGGGCGGGGGAGAGCTTCAACGACGACGAACGCGCCATGATCATGCGTGCTGAAACAGGGCAGGCGTTTTTTGTGGGATCGAGCGAGTTCCGCGCGGGCGTAGAGATCATTGCATCTCCGGACGTTGAGAGGCTCTTCGCAGAGAAGGAGGACTTTATTGCATGAAGATCCGTGCGGCCATATTGATCATCTTTGCTGTACTTGTTGGGACTCTGTTAGGATACTTTTGTGCATATACCGAAACTTATTCGGTATACGCCTTAGAAAATACTGCCGAAGAGGGGAGCGAAGACGATTCTAATGAGGAAGGTGATGAGGTCGAGCTGCCTTGTATCCACGCATGGGACGGAGGCCGAACAGAAGTTGCAGCAAAATGCACTTCGTCCGGGATGAAAGTGTTTACCTGCATCCATTGCGGAGAGACGCAAGAAGAGACGATCCCTGCAACAGGTCATAACTATGAAATAACCGTCTTAAAACAAGCGACGTGTTCAGAAACCGGGCGAAAAAGATATTATTGTCTGAATTGCGGGAACGAGTATGATGAAGTTATTCCGGCAACATCGCACAATTACAAGAAAACAGCAGTGACCGGTGACCCGAATTATTGCGTTGATTGGAAATACGAATGCCAAGACTGCGGCGAATTTTATTATGAGCTAACGGGAACAGAAGAGCGTGCCGTTCATGAGATCTCAAACGCGTCTGCGTTTCTTGATATCTCTCCGGGCTGTACCACGGTCGGGATGCGGGTGGGCACCTGTTCCGTATGTGGAGAAACTGGCAGCGTGGCAGTCATGCCATTGGGTCATGAATGGATCGTCGAGAGCCAGACATATGACGCGGAAACTGACAAAACCACTGTTTACTATTTTTGCTCGCGATGTGGTGAAAATAAAGCGGAAGAAATCACGGCAGAAGAAGGGGGACAATCGGGGATTTGGGTTGGACTGAATGGTATCCTGAATCATGTAGCCGAATATTATCAAAATTCCATTTATGGACCATACCGGGATCTGATGCTTATGCTGTTCGGTATCTTTGCAGGGGTCTGGGGCATACCCGTAGGGATCTCCTATATCATAGCCCGCAAACAAGACGATAAGGAGAAGGCGAAGAAGATGCTCGTAAACTTCGTCGTCGGTATCGTCGTGAGTTTCTGCCTTCTTGTGGCAGCACCGTTCCTCGTGAATGTGTTCATGCAAATCATTTTAAGTTTGACGTAAGGCCAAAGCTCGAAAGAGGCCTGTTCCGATAATGAAGTGAACGCCAAAGGTTACTCTATTTTTATGCTCTTTGTCTCACATCTATTGAAAGTCTACACATAATTACACAATAAATTTGAAAGGATATTGACTTTTAAGAAAAAGTGTGCTATAATATAATCGCACAGTAAGTAGGAAGTTATATATTTCAAGATTTACACAAACCCGACAGAATATTGCTATATTTTGCCGAGTGGTCTATACTGTGAAAACTATAATTCATACTGTAGTTTTATAAATGTAAAATCCCAAAAAATGATACGTTTATTATACAAATAGATGTGCTTGTGATAAAACGAGAAAGGACATTTAAAATTTGAGGTGGGGTTTATGAGCAAGAAGGTAAAAACCGGTTTGATCATTGGTATTGTTGCGTTGATCTGCGTTATTGCCATTGTCTTGGTCTTTGTGTTTTTCACGGACAAAGACGATGAACATAAGCATACATTAACGCACACCGATGCCGTTGCGGCGACCTGCACGGAGGATGGTTCGGTCGAATACTGGACCTGTACCGAGTGCGGAAAGCACTTCGCCGACGAAAATGCTGCCGAAGAACTCGATTCAGTTGTAGTTCCCGCACTCGGTCATGATTTCGCCGACTACGAAGTAGAGACCGCAGCGACATGTACTCAGCCGGGCGAGGAAGTTTCCACCTGCTCCCGCTGCGGCGAGGAGCAGAGCCGTACGATAGAGGCATTGGGTCACGATTGGAATGACGGCGCGATAACTACGCCTGCGACATGCACACAGGAAGGCGTGATGACCTATTCCTGTTCCCGCTGCGGCGAGACCAAGACGGAAACCATTGATGCGCTCGGTCACGACTATATAGAGCACGCAGGTCAACCCGCCACCTGCACCGAGAGCGGGTGGGAAGACTATGTCACCTGCACGCGATGCGATTATACCACATACCAGCCCATTCCCTCCGCGGGTCATAAAGTCGAAGTCATTCCTTCCGTAGCTGCCACCTGTACGCAAAACGGCTTGACCGAAGGACAAAAGTGCTCCGTCTGCGGTGAAATTTTGGTTGAGCAGGAAGTAATTCAGGCTCCGGGGCACACCCCCGTCACATTGCCGGCAGTTGCCCCCACCTGTACATCCACGGGGCTCACTGAAGGACAAAAATGCGCCGTCTGCGATGAAATAATTGTTGCACAGCAAGTAATTGCAATGACTGCGCATGAATATTCGGACAAATGGTCCTCGGATGCCGATCATCATTGGCATGTTTGCACAGTGTGCGGCGCTGAGGATGATGTTTCCGCGCACATTCCGGACAGAGAACAACCGGGCGAGGATAGCCCTGTTAAATGCACTGTCTGCGGATATGTGATCCAGCCCGCTACAGGTCATATCGTACATACGGCGGGGGACACATGGTATTCCGACGGCACAAGCCACTGGCAGACTTGCACCGGCTGCGGAATCAAAATGAATGAGGCTCCTCATCGCGGTGGCACCGCCACCTGCACCGATAGGGCGCAGTGTGCAGTCTGTGGTAAAGAATATGGCGAACTTGCCGCACATTCTCCCGTGACAATGCCCGCCGTTGTCCCCACCTGCACGCAAACGGGCTTGACGGAGGGCAAACATTGCTCCGTCTGCGGCGAGATACTCGTAAAACAGGAAGAGATTTCTGCAAACGGTCACCAATATGAAAGCAGCGTGACCAAGCAGCCGACGTGTACGGAAAAAGGCGTGCGCACATATACTTGCTCGGTATGCGGCGACAGTTACACGGAAGACATCGAGGCAAACGGTCATACCATTATCATCGATAAGGCAGTAGAACCCACTTGCACGGCAACGGGGCTGACCGAGGGCAAGCATTGCTCCGTCTGCGGTGAAGTCCTCGTCGAACAGGAAGTTGTGCCGATGACGGAGCATTCCTACACAAGCGAAGTGACCAAGCAGCCCACTTGCTCGCAGACGGGCGAGCGTACATATACTTGTTCGGCGTGCGGCAACAGATATACGGCATCAATCGCGGCGCTCGGGCATCAGTACCGTGTCACAAGCAGAAAAGAGGCAACTTGTACCCAGGCAGGGGAAGTGGTCTATACCTGCACGCGCTGCGGTGACGGCTATACCGTCAAGACGAACGCATCCCACAACTACGTCCTTGTGGAGACCGTCGCTGCTACCTGCACCGAAGCAGGGTATCAGCTGTTCCGCTGCTCGGAGTGCGAAGAAGAATTCAAAAATATCATTCCCGCAGGGGGCGGACACAATTATGTCGGCACCGTTACGCTTGCGCCCACCACAGAGCGGGAAGGCGAAATGACGTACACCTGTTCGGTGTGCGGCGACAGCTATACCGTGCCGCTTGCAAAACTTAACAGCGGCAGCGGATATGTCCTTCTCATTCAGGACAGACTGCCGTGGACTACGGATAACAACGCGGTCATCTTAAACTACCTTACGCAAAGCGGACAGATCGGCGGTTGGGAAGTCGTAACTACACAGCAAGCCGCCGCAACCGATCTTTCGGCATACGGCATCATCTATATCGCCAACGATCAGACGACTGCTACCTACAACCGCCTTAAGCAGCTTGGAGAAGAGCTGACGCAGTTTGTACAGGGTGGCGGCGTGCTCATCTACGGCGCGTGTGACCACGGTTGGGCGGCAGGCGACATCTCCTACGCATTGCCCGGCGGGGTGAGCATACAAAACTACTATTCCAACTATAATTATATCGTCAACTCAGCGCACGACATCGTCACAGGCGTCCTTACAGGCGGGGAGGCTATCACCGACCGCATATTGTACAGCACCTATAGCAGCCATACGACGTTCCACGATCTTCCCACAGACGCGGATATCATATTGCAGGATGCAAAGGGCGATCCCACCCTGGTGGAGTACGCATTGGGCAATGGTTATGTCATTGCAAGCGGGCTTACCTGGGAGTACACCTACGAGCGTACGTTTGTGGACGGCACTTCATTTGCAAAGGAGATCTACGACGATCTGTTCGTGTATGCGCAGACGCTTATTTCGGGCTGCGAGCACGAATATCTTGCGGGAGAGACTGTCGCACCGACCTGTTCTGCAGACGGCTATACCGTCTACACCTGTACGGTCTGCGGCAGAACGTATCACGGCGACTATGTGGAAGCTCTCGGTCATTCCTACACGAGCAAAGTGACTAAGCAGCCCACTTGCTCGCAGACGGGCGAGCGCACATACACTTGCTCGGTCTGCGGTGATAGCTATACGGAAAGCATTCCGATGACCGCGCATACAGAAGTAATTGATAAAGCGGTAGAACCTACTTGTACGGATACGGGCTTGACGGAGGGCAAGCACTGCTCCGTCTGCGGTGAAATACTCGTAAAACAGGAAGTTGTTGCCGCAAACGGTCACAAATATGAGAGCAGCGTGACAAAACAACCGACTTGTACGCAAAAAGGCGTGCGTACATATACTTGCTCGGTTTGCGGTGATAGCTATACGGAAGACATCGAGGCAAACGGTCATACCGTCGTCATCGATGAAGCGGTAGAACCTACTTGTACGGATGCGGGCTTGACGGAGGGTAAGCATTGCTCCGCCTGCGGTGAAGTGCTCATAAAACAAGAAGAGATTTCTGCAAACGGTCACAAATATGAAAGCAGTGTGACCAAGCAGCCGACTTGTACGGAGAAAGGTGTGCGTACATATATCTGTTCGGTATGTGGTGATAGCTATACGGAAAACATTCCTATGACCGCGCACAACTATATAAACGGCGTCTGCACAATGTGCGGCAAGCGGGATGAAAGTTATGCAACGAATGGGCTCGTCTTTACCCTTTCGGCTGACAGTACATACTATAGCGTTATTGATTATACGGGTACGGCAACGGAAGTGTATATCCCTACTGTCTATAAAGGGCTTCCCGTCACAAGCATTGGTAGTTCTGCTTTCTCTAGTTGCGACAGCCTAACAAGCATCACGATCCCGGACAGCGTCACAAGCATTGGGGATAGGGCGTTCTTTTATTGCAGCAGCCTAACATGCATCACAATTCCGGACAACGTCACAAGCATTGGGGTTGAGGCGTTCTATGAATGTGACAGCCTTACAAGCATTGCTATTCCGGACAGCGTCACAAGCATTGGGGTTGAGGCGTTCGCTGGTTGTAGCAGCCTAACAAGCATTGAAATTCCGGACAGCGTCACAAGCATTGGGGATTATGCGTTTAGTGGTTGTAGCAGCCTTACCAGCATCACTATCCCGGACAGCGTCACAAGCATTGGGAATTCGGCGTTCTCTAATTGCAGCAGCCTGACAATCATCACTATCCCGGACGGCATCACAAGCTTTGGGCATTGGGTGTTTGATAATACTGCATATTATAATGACGAAATCAATTGGGAAAATGGTGTTCTCTATATTGGAAATCATTTGATCGGAGCGCAAAATACGCTTTCTGGTGCATATACAGTCAAGAATGGGACAAAGACGATTGCTGATTTGGCGTTTCGGAATTGTGACAGCCTAACAAGCATCACGATTCCAGACGGCATCACAAGCATTGGGTATTTGGTGTTCGATGGTTGCAGTAGCCTTACCAGCATCACGATTGGCAAGGGCATTACAAGCATTGGGGAGAGGGCATTCGATGGTTGCAGTAGCCTTACGAGTATTGAAATTCCGAACGGCGTCACAAGCATTGGGGGCTATGCGTTCTCTCAGTGCAGCAGCTTAACAAGCATCACTATCCCGAACGGCGTCACAAGCATTGGGACCCGTGCGTTCTCTAGTTGCAGCAGCCTTACAAGCATTGCAATTCCGGACAGCGTTATAAGCATTGGGGATTATGCGTTTAGTGGTTGTAGCAGCCTAACAAGCATTGAAATTCCGGACAGCGTCACAAGCATTGGGGATGATGCGTTCGATGGTTGCAGCAGCCTTACAAGCATCACTATTCCAGATAGCGTCACAAGCATTGGGGATTGGGCGTTCCGTGATTGCAGCAACCTTACAAGCATCACTATTCCAGATAGCGTCACAAGCATTGGGAGTTGGGCGTTCTATAATTGCAGTAGCCTAACAAGCATCACGATCCCGGACAGCGTCGCAAGCATTGGGTATATGGCGTTCGATGGTTGCAGTAGCCTTATCAGCATCACGATCCCGGACAGCGTCACAAGCATTGGGGAGTCTGCGTTCTCTGATTGCAGCAGCCTAACAAGCATCACAGTTGCAAGCGGAAATCCTGTTTACCACAGCGCGGGGAACTGCATCATTGAAACGGAGCGCAAGCTGCTGATTGTTGGCTGTGGAAACAGCATCATTCCGTCGGATGGCAGCGTTACAAGCATTGGGGGCTATGCGTTCTCTCGGTGCAGCAGCTTAACAAGCATCACTATTCCGAACGGCGTCACAAGCATTGGGGAGAGTGCGTTCTTTTATTGCAGCAGCCTGATAAGCATCACTATTCCGGATAGCGTCACAAGCATTGGGGAGAGTGCGTTCGATGGTTGCAGCAGCCTTACGAGCATCACGATCCCGGACAGCGTCACAAGCATTGGGGAGAGGGCGTTCGCTGGTTGCAGTAGCCTTATCAGCATCTGTCTCTTATACACATCTCCGAGCCCACGAGACAGGCAGAAA
>ENA-OZYY01000191-OZYY01000191.1-human-gut-metagenome-genome-assembly--contig:-NODE-191-length-13166-cov-4.439631_pt1 | contig 13166 bp, 10 predicted proteins | sample MGYA00243642_ERZ654141 | MGnify/ENA primary metagenome ERZ654141 (study PRJEB26926, sample SAMN06164913) | human gut metagenome | biome: ENVO:00009003; feature: ENVO:2100002; material: ENVO:00002003...
CCGTTACTTGGTGACAGACAGTTAAGACGCGGTGATGAGATAATAACCGTGGCTGCGGCATTTCCTACAACGGTAGCGCCGATAATGCAGGTCGGTGCGGTTCCCGTATTTGTTGATATAGATATACCTTCATACAATATGGATATGTCAATGCTCGAAAAAGCATATTCTAATAAGACCAAAGCCGTATTTATAGCTCACAGCCTCGGCAATCCCTTTAATCTTAAGGCGGCCAAGGAGTTCTGCGACAGTCATAATCTGTGGCTCATAGAAGATAACTGTGACGGACTTGGCGGAACATATGAACTGGACGGTGTAACATATAAGACAGGTACGATAGGCGATATCGGAACATCAAGTTTCTACCCGGCACATCAGATGACTATGGGCGAAGGCGGAGCGGTATATTCATCTAATCCGTTACTTCATAAGATAATAAGATCCATGAGAGACTGGGGCCGTGAATGTGTATGTACGGGCGGACAGGATAATCTTTGCGGACACAGATTTGACGGCCAGTTCGGAACGCTTCCTGCCGGATATGACCACAAATACGTATACTCACACCTTGGATATAATCTTAAGGTAACGGACATGCAGGCAGCAATCGGCGCAGCGCAGCTTAAGAAACTTCCGGGTTTTGTAAAAGCAAGGCAGGAGCATTGGGATTATCTGAGAGCAGGCCTTGATGATATGAAAGATTATTATATTCTGCCGGAAAAAGAAAAATCCAGCGAACCTTGCTGGTTTGGTTTTATTCTTACAGTGAAACCGGAAAGTGGTAAAAACCGTAATGAAATAGTGAAATTCCTTGAAGATAACAATATACAGACAAGAAATCTTTTTGCGGGAAATATAACCAGACATCCGTGTTTTGAACAGTTCAGGGAAGGCGTTGATTACAGAATTGCAGAAACACTTGAAGTTACGGATCACGTTATGAATAACAGCTTCTGGGTAGGCGTATATCCGGGAATGACAACCCCTATGCTTGACGAAATGATTAAGAAGATCAAGGAAGCTGTACAATAATACTACAAAGACAGAGGAATATGTATATGGGAAAAATAGAGGTACTTGATTGTACGCTCAGGGACGGCGCATATATTGTTGAATCACGATTCGGGACAGCGGCAATCCGCGGAATTATCGGAAAACTGCAGAATTCCGAAATAGAAATTGTGGAGTGCGGATGGCTTAAGGACAAACCGCATGAAGACGGAACTTCTTTTTACCACATTCCGGATGATCTGAAAAAATACATGTCGGGTAAAAATCCGGCATGTACATATGTGGTTATGATTGACTGGGATCGTTATGATGACAGTGTCCTGCCTCCTTGTGACGGCAGTTCTGTCGATGCCGTAAGAGTTGTTTTCCCGCATGGCAGGATAAAACAGGCTTTAGCCATAGCGGAGAGAATCCGTGACAAGGGTTACAGTATATATCTTCAGGCAGCCAATACACTTGCATACAGTGAGTCAGACCTTTCGGAGCTTGCCGACGAAGTCAATAAATTCCGCCCTGTCGGCATATCAATAGTCGATACGTTCGGGGCAATGTATGAGGATGATCTGTTGTCAATAGCAGAAAGCCTTGATTCAATGCTGGATAACGGCATAAAGCTTGGATTCCACTCACATAATAATCAGCAGATGGCATTTGCCAACAGCATTGCATTTGCTAATTTTTTTGCGGGAAGAGAACGCGATGTGATCATTGATTCAAGCCTGTGCGGGATGGGGCGCGGAGCCGGCAATGCCACAACGGAGCTTATCACGTCATATCTTAACAGGAAATATAATAAAAACTACAATCTTAATATAATACTTGACACAATTGACACATACATGGTGCAGTTTGAGGAGCATTACAGATGGGGATACTCAATACCGTACTTTATAGCGGGTATATATTGCTGCCACGTTAATAATATCGCATATCTTCTTAATAACCACAGGACGGGCGCGAAGGATATGCGCAATATAATAGAATCACTCGATCCGTCCGACAGATTGAAATACGACTATGACCTGCTTGAACAGAAATATGTTGAGAACCAGAGCAGGCTTGTGGACGATGCAGAGTCATTTGACGAGCTTAAAAACACTCTCGCAGGCCGGAAAATCGTGCTTGTTGCACCTGGCAAATCCTCGTCGGACAATGTCATGATGATAAACAGTTATATAAATGATAACAATGCGATATCCATTGCCGTAAATGCGATTCTTCCCGGATATGATTATGATTATCTGTTTTTCAGTAATGCTGTCCGTTATGATTATGCCAGGGAGACATTCAGGACGGCTTTTGACAGGAATAAAAGAATTATATTATCAAACGTCAAGACTGTGCCGGATGACGGTGAACTGATAATTAATTTCAACAGAGCAATAAAGAGAGGCTGGAAGCATTTTGACAATGCGGTAATCTGTATGCTTCGTCTGCTTGAAAAGCTCGGAGTAAAAGACATTGCAATCGCAGGCTTTGACGGATTTAAGACACTTTACAATGAGAGTTATGCCGACCCTTCGCTTCCGACATTGAGCGGCGATATCGACTATTCCGAACTCAATGATGAGATAAAAGATATGTATGATGACTGTGTAAAATGCTTTGGAGACAAGGTTAATATTGAATTTATTACGGAAAGTTATTTTGGGAGACAGAGATGATAAAAGTTTCAGATTACATAATGAATTACATAGCGGGACTTGGCGTTGACAAAGTATTCTATGTCAGTGGCGGAGGAGCCATGCATATGAATGACTCCCTTGGCAGCAATCCCGGACTTGAAGGTGTGTGCATGCTTCATGAGCAGGGTGCGTCCATTGCCGCAGAGGCTTATGCGAGAATCCACGAAGGCTATGGAGTATGCCTTGTGACAAGCGGACCGGGTGCGACCAATGCCCTGACAGGACTTGCGGGGGCATATATGGATTCAATTCCGGTGATATTTATATCGGGACAGGTCAAGCGCGCCGATTTAAGGGACACCCAGCATGTAAGACAGTTCGGAATACAGGAGGTTGACATTATTTCAATGGCTTCCTCATACTCCAAATATGCTGTACGCATTAAGGAGCCTGAAGATATCAGATATGAGCTTGAGAAAGCGGCGGCGATAGCGGTCAACGGAAGACCGGGACCAGTATGGATAGATGTTCCGCTTGACATTCAGGCCTCTGTAGTAGAGCCGGACTCATTAACGAAATATGACGGCGCGGACCTTAAGACATATCCGCTTTGCGAAGCTGATGTCATGACAGCCATTGAACATCTCAATCGGGCTGTAAGACCTGTCATAATTCTCGGACACGGCATAAGGCTTTCGGGTTCAACTAAGGCGGCGCTTGAGTTAGTCAATACGCTTGGAATACCGGTTCTGACATCATGGAACGGTGTTGACCTCATAGAAGAAAATCATCCGCTTTATTTTGGAAGACCCGGCTCGGTGGGCCACCGTGCGGCCAATTTCATACAGCAGACAGCGGATTATGTGCTTACACTGGGCACAAGGCTCAATCTTTTAAGCACCGGTTACAATTACGAAAGTTTCCTTAAAAATGCCTATCATGTAATGGTGGATATAGATGTCAATGAAATGAATAAAAAGAGTGTCCACCCGCAGTTAAAAATAGTATGTAACGTTGCTGATTTCATATCCGCGATGTTATCACATAAAGATACTGTCAGAAAAAAAGATTATTCATCATGGATCGATCATTGCAGAATGCTTTGTGACAAATATCCGGTATTCATCCCTGAGCAGGAAGCGCAATCCGGATATGTAAGCAATTATCACCTGATAAAGGCGGTATCCGATGCAATGACAGGTGATGATATATACCAGTTCACAAGTTCCGGTACAACGGTTGATATAGCAATGAAGACTTTTCAGATTAAGAAAGGGCAGCGGGCATTTCTCACAAAGGGTCTGGCGGCGATGGGATATGATATTCCGGCTTCCATAGGAAGTGCCATGGCATCTGGCAGAAGGGTTGTGTGTGTCACGGGCGACGGAAGCTCGGCTATGAATATGCAGGAGCTTGAGGTCATCAAAAGATACGGACTTCCTGTTAAGCTATTTATTGCAGACAACAAGGGATACAGCATGATATACGGCTCTCAGAACGGTAATTTTGCCGGAAGGCTTACCGGCTGCACCAAGGAGTCAGGACTCACTCTCCCCGACATGAAAAAAATAGCCGAGGCATTCGGAATAAAGGGAATGCACATCGACAATGAATCCAATCTTACGGAACAGGTAAGGGAAGTGCTTGATTATGATGGTCCGGTCGTATGTACATACAATGCCGACATCACCCAGAAAATACTTCCTAAGCAGACCAATTATATGCGTGAGGACGGGCAGATGGCAAGCAGGCCGCTTGAGGACATGATGCCGTTACTCGACAGGGAGGAACTGGCGGAGTGCATGAAGGTGGAGGTGCCGGATTGAAAAAAGCGATAGTCACCGGTGCAACCGGATTCATAGGAAAGGCACTCTGCGAGGAACTTTTGAACTGTGATTATGAAGTAACCGCAATTGTCAGGCCGGGAAGCACACAGATTTACAAGTTAGGCAATATGCTTCAGACCGGAAGATTTGATATTATAGAGACAGGACTTGATGGTATTGAGGATGCAGACAACATTCCGACAGAGGCAGATGTGTTTTATCATCTGGCATGGAACGGCTCAGCCGGAAGTGACCGCGAGGATTTCAATATGCAGTATTGCAACATAGCATATACCGCCAAAGCAGTATCGGTTGCCGCAAGGTGCGGATGCAGGGCATTTGTCGGAGCGGGAAGCCAGGCTGAGTATGGTGTGGTTCACGGAACGGCCAATGAGGACACTACAGCTCCCAATCCCTTTATGATGTATGGAGCTGCCAAGCTTGCGTCTTATCATATGGGACGCCTGGTTGCCACACAGAAGGGCATAAGGTTTATATGGCCGCGTATATACAGTGTATACGGAGTCGGGGAAAATGACGGAACGTTGATGAGTTATCTGGTAAAAAGTCTTATTAATGGGCAGGTACCCGAATTATCACCGTGTACGAATATGTGGAATTTCATGTACATAACAGATTGCGTGAGGGCACTCCGCATGTTGGGAGAATATCCCGATGCCTGCGGTATATATAATGTTGCGTCCGGAGATACCAGACTGCTTAAAGATTATGTGAATGAAGCGTGCAGTATACTGGCTCCGCAAATCAGGCCCAGGTTTGGGGCAAAGCAGAGCAATCCGGACAGAACATTCTGGCTTGAACCGAATGTGGACAGATTAAGACAGACCGGGTTTGAATGTGAAGTAAGTTTTGAAGAAGGAATAAGAAAAAAACAGTCATTTCAGTCGTGAAATTAAAAGATTTATACGAGTCATCAGCAGACAATTATGAAATAGTGATTACTATAGGTGTAAGCAGGTGGGCAATGTTTGCAGTGGTTAATCAGCTTAAAGATATTGGAATTGATACCTTTAGTATATATAATGATATCAAAAGACGTTGGAATAACGGACTTGCTTTTGTAAAGAGCTACCTGTATACTTTAAAGAGTAAATGGAATTGACCCAAAAGCAAGTAAATGTAGAAAATCAGGCAATCTTCATCGCAGACGACATGCTTATTGTAGGATGCGATATAGGCAGCGAAACCCATTATATCAGGGCAATCGATGTCAGAGGAAGGGTACTGGGCTATGGGGCATTTGAATTTAGCAATACTTCAGAAGGCTTTGAAAACGCTAGGGCATGGGAGCTGAAACTTGCAGCAAAAATGAAAAGAAACAGATAATAAAGGATGCTTTATTAGTTATACCCACGTATCAGCTATTCGGTACAAGATACCACGATATCTAACACTCCCGGCTTTTGTTTTGAGGTAAATAAAAATCGTCAAAGCCAGTAAAATCAATAGATTTGGGCTTGACAGTATAGAAACGAAAATCAACCTGTGATAAGGATTGTAGCAAAAAAAGAGGTGTGATATGAGAGAACAATTGATAAAAGCCATTGACTATGCAATCGATACAGATAATAAAATATATTTTAACGAGAAAAAAAATCGTGAAAGGATACTGGGGGCACGGACAATATGTGTTTTTGGAACAGGAGCATTTTATATTGGTTATAAACACTTTTTGGACAGGGTAGATTATGTATGTGACAGTAATCCTGAAAAATGGGGAAAAGTGTTTTGTGGATGTATGTGTATTTCGCCACAGGAATTATTTATGATGAAAGACGTAGCTGTTATTATTATGGTCAGCCAATATAGAGAAATTAAAAAAATGTTGGATGATAATAATATTAATAATTGTTATTTTGGTGATCTGTATTCCAATGTATACACAGAGTATCATAATGGTGAATGGTTTGCAAAACAAAAGAAGGATATATTGAAAGTATATGATTTACTGAAAGATAAAGAATCAAGGAGAATATATTCTGAAGTTATATGCCTACGAACAGCACCTCAGTATGCAATGAATATATTTGGAGAATTAGAAACATATGGAGAGTATTTTAATACCGGAATTATAAATTTGACAGAACATGAGGTGCTTGTCGATGCCGGCGCATATAATGGTGATTCTATTATTGATTTTATAAAAACAGTTAATGACCGCTATGATAAAATTTATGCATTTGAACTGGAAAAAAATAATTATCTTGAAATGAAAAAAAATCTGAAACCATATGATGTGGGTAAAATGGTTCTATATAATTACGGAACTTCTGATAAAAATCGGTTAATAAAATGTTCAGGCAATGGTGTGGATGTAAGAGTAACGGATAGTGGTGAAATTGCAGAATTAGTTCAAATTGACAAAATGATAAATGAAAAAGTAACATATATAAAGATGGATGTAGAAGGTGCTGAGCAAAAATCACTTGACGGAGCATCAAAGATAATAAGTAGCTATTATCCGAAGATGTGTATAAGTGCTTATCATATGTTGGAAGATTTGTGGCAGATTCCTTTGAAAATTTTGAAATTTAGTGATGATTATAGAATATACATGCGTCACCATTCGCCGTTAGCATGGGATACAGATTGTTACGCATTACCAGATAAGGAGAAATAAGTATGGGTATAGAAATGAATAAAGCTAATTCATTAGAATTTACACTGGCAATAGGATGTGCGCTTAACTGTAATTATTGCCCACAGGAAAAGCTAATTAATAGATATAAAGAACATAAGTGTAAAGTGATGGAATTTGATACTTTTACTAAAGCATTGACACGGATAAAACCGGGAGGCGGTGTCATAATAAGCGGAATGGTTGAACCTTTTCACAACCCCAATTGTGCTAAAATGATAAAATATGCATATGAAAACGGATATAAAGTAAGATTGTTTACTTCACTTACAGGTGTGACGGATGAAGATATTGATATTATCAAAAATGTAGAATTGGATGAGTTTACAATTCATATTCCTGATGAACAGTATAATTCTAAATTCAATATTACAGAAGAATATCTTAGGATTTTTGATAGGGTGCAGGCGCTTTTTAAAGATAGAATAAGTGCATATTCGGTTCATGGTAAAATTCATAAAGAAATGACAGGAAGGATTCTAAAGAATAAACCGATTGCAAACGTAATGTTTGATAGGGCCGGAAATCTTGAAAAACAAGGATTATTACATAAAAACGCTAAAGGAAAAATTAGGTGTATGGCTGGGTCCAAAACAAATATAGGAATATGGACGCCTGAAGTCCTTCCGGATGGAACTGTGACATTATGTTGTATGGATTATGGCATGAAACATGTACTTGGAAACATTGTAAAACAGAGTTGGGAGGACATTTATGCCGGAGCAGAATATCAGAAAATTCTCAAAGGATTTGAAGATGAGACAATTGACATATTGTGCAGAAATTGTACCGGTGCTGTCGGATTGGAGGAATTGCCATCATCGGTATTGAAACAGGCTGTATCTGACTATAAGGTAAATGGTAGGCTTGAAACTGAACTTGAACGAATAGCAGGAAAGATAGCAGATAGCGATAATATATGTGTATTTGGACTGGGAAGAATGTTTACAGATCAATATTTTTATCTGCTATGGAACACAGCAATAAATGCTAATGTTTTTTCAGATAATAATGAAGCTATATGGAATACAAGAATTAATGATATTACTTGCATTGAACCGTCCCAATTGTCGGAATATAATAATTTATTAGTAGTAACATTCGTGAAAAATGATTTTGCTATTAGAAATCGGTTAAAAAATTTAGGAATAACAAACATTATATCAATAATGGAAATTTATGATGCAATAAATAGATAAAGGATAAGAAAATGGGAAAATTTGATTTAAGTGCGTATTATGGAAAAGTCCATTCAGGAGATATTGTTGATAATACAGATATTCTTGAATATATAAAATCATTTGAACAGGTGGTTTTGTGGGGCGCGAGTTATCTTGGTAGCGCAATGGGTAAATACCTGTTGGAAAACGGTGTGAATATAAAAGAATACTGGGATATGCGTTGTAATGAACTTGAGAAAGTAAACGGAATAAATGTTGTAATGCCATTTACAACACAGAATAAAGAAAACACATTAGTGATTTTTTGCATAGGAAATAATGTTATTAGAAGCGGATTGCTGAAGAATCTCAAAATTAATGGATATAGTAATGTTATAAGGGGTGATTATCTCTATATGGGAACAGTATGTCCTTTTTGCAATGGAATGGAGATTGATTCTAAAGTTTGTCAGGGAACTATGTGTTGTCGTTCTATTTTTTGCCAGAGGTTAAGCAGTATAGTTAAGAATCGTGGAAACAGTGAAAACCCGTTACATATGTTTAGCGTTACACTGATAGTTAATCAGAGGTGCAGTCTTAAATGTAAGTGTTGTACATCATATATGAATGAGTATCCATTGAATAAGAGAATCGATGTTCCGACAGATCGTATTCTTGAAGATATTGATAAGTTTTTTGATGCTATGGATAGTGTAGGAACTGTTACCGTAATGGGTGGAGAGCCTTTTATGCATCCTGATTTAAGTATAATAATAAGAAAATTACTAGAAAAGAGAAATTTTGGAATCATATCAATAGCAACATCTGGTACTTGGCCTATTAAAGAAGAACAGCTGATTGGACTTAATGATAAGAGAATCAATGTAAGTTTCAGTAATTATGAACAAAGTATTAAACCAAACCAGATAGACGTTATGAGAAAGAATGTTGAGTTATTAAAACAGCATGGTATAGCATGCACAATGGGGGTTTATTTGCCTGAATGGTCTGTTCCATCTACATTATATGATTTGAATGACAGTGAGGAAACTATGATTAAAAAGAAAAAGGGCTGTATTATGCCACCTAGATGTATGCAGGTAAAAAACGGAAAATTGCATCCATGTGATTTCGGAACAGCACTTTATAGTATTGGAATAGCTGATTATGAGATGGATTATGTGGATATCGCAAGCAGTACATCTCGTGATGAATTGCGACAGAAGATTCGTTCATTCATTGATCAGCCTTATTACAGAACTTGTGGACATTGTGCCGGATTAATGGGACTCACGTCAAAAGCAGCTGAACAGGGATATATGGATTTTAAGAAACCCATAGACATGAATTTATTTAAATAAAAAGAAGAGAGCGAAAAATGGAAAACGAACCATTGGTAACAATTGCAATACCAAATTATAATTATGCACATTATCTTGAAAATTGTCTCAACAGTTTATTAAATCAGACATATAGCAATTTTGAAGTGTATTTTAGGGATAACCAATCTACGGATGATTCACTAAAAATTGCACTCGGTTATAAAGATAAATTTGCAGCAAGGGGAATATATTTCAACGTTTCAGACAATAAAAGAAACTTGGGAAGTGATATTAATTCAGAACTTGCAAGACGTGATGCAGAGGGCGAATATATATATACATTGGCAAGTGATGATGCAGTTAAGCCGGAATTTCTTGAAAAAACAATGAAGGTTTTTGAAGACCATCCGGAGGTTTACACAGTAATAACTAACCGCGAAGAAATTGATGAAAATGGAAAGATATATCATACAACACCATTTTATAATCGAAATTGTATTATAGACGGTGAATCCCAGGCCGCAGTTTACATGATGGCAGGGATAGCAATCCCGGCGCAACGCATAACTAGGACAAGCAATAAACTTAGGCAGTATGTTGGCAGAAAATGGAATGTTGCAGGAGATTGGTATATTAATTTTCTTTATTCCATGGTTGGAAATGTAGCATATATCAAGGAATCATTGGTACAATATCGTGTACATACAGGTAACGAAACTAATGAGTCAGAGAAAAATTTAATGGGTGTGTTTGAACATTATCAGTTGATTAATGCATTTGTAGATATATCAAAAGCATTTGGAATGACAAAGCCGGCGGCAAGGTACGATGAAGCAGTGGAGAAACTTGGAAGTATGTGCCTTCGGTATGCTTTGAAAATGTTGAAACTCAGTCTTAATGATGTGGCATGTAGATATTTACAATTGGCGCCCGTTTTTAAGAAAGATATTATAGATGATGTGATATATATAGAACTCAGTAGGATTACGAAGATATTAGGCAGTGAACTTGAATATGCAATAAATGAATTTGAAAATATATATAATCTGAACAGGACTGTATCATATGATCCCCCAGAGGGATTTAAACCATTATATCTTGAGTAGAGGGATTGATTTATGACAGGAGAAGAGTATCTTTCAAAACTCAATAATCTTTGGGAAAACATTAATAAAGATAATATAGATGAAAAAAAACAAGAAATAAATACACTAAGTAAAATAATTCCTAAAAGATTGAAATATTTTGCCGTGCAGGCAAGGTTACATCAATTGGAGGGAAATGACAGGGGCATGTATGAGGCGTTACAGATTCTTATGGAAAAATATTGGGGACTGTACTACTATAATGGATTGAAAGAGATATATGATTGCTACATATATAATTCTCAGTATTATAATGATTATGAAGATGTAAGAAGATTAGTATATGATTTCAGTCATATATCGTTGACCAAGGAACAGACACAATATGAACAAATTTTAAGACAGGGGATTAAATCATTTTATGAAAACGGTGGTGATTGTGCAAGCATGGAACAGTTGGCATCAATTATGTATATAAGAAACGATTATGTGATGTATGTTATTTTGAAATATGCAATTCATAAAATCTATGATAAAGAACTTTCAATTAGAAAATGGGTAAAAGATATTACCAATATTGGTTACCTGACAGAAAGACTTGATGATGATAGTAGCGTATATATTGTAATTGTTTCTGATAATAATGGAGAAATCTGTGATGTTCTCGCCAATGTGCTTGCTTTGTTAGAAAAAAAAGTATTTGTGATAAGGCAACCGGAAATTGTTGAAACATCAAAGAAATTAACCGAAGGTGAGATATTACGCATTAGCATTGAGAATAAAGAGGAATATGATGAATTTACAGTTTATCCGGCAGTAAAAGCAATGTGCGAGAATAATGAATATTGTGATAATACTGGAAATCTCATAAACTACATTAGTGAATCATTAACAGAAAATCATCTTGCTACATTGTTATGTAGTGGAGAGTGCTTTAATAATTTAGAAAAAGACCCGATTCTTAAAAAAAACACATCACGTTTATTTGGTTATAGAAATGACTATTACGAGACAGAAATGTCATTTGGGTGGACAGGAGATTATTTATCGTATATAAGTGTTATATATAAAAGTGATTTCAAGAAGGTTTTTATGAAGTCGCCTCAGTGTGATTTTTCAATTGTTATTCCTGCAAGAAACTCAGCATACACTTTGAGATATACTATTATGACTTGTCTCAATATAGAATATAGAGGATCATATGAAATAGTTATAAGCGATAATTCATCCGATTTCAATAGAGATGTATATAATCTTGTTCGGGAATTTAATGATGAAAAAATAAAATATTATAAGACACCAAGAAATTTGCAGTTGGCAAAAAGCTTCGAATTTGCATGCCTTAATGCAAAAGGTGAATTTATTATACCACTAGGTTCTGATGACGGAATAATGCCATATACGTTGACTGAAATAAATAAGATTATGGAAAAATATCCAGAAGAAGATATTATACAGTGGGAAAGAGGGTTTTATGCATGGCCGGGATTTAATGATGGTCAGCAAAATGAGTTCGTTATTCCACGAAAATATAATAAACTTAAATACGAAACAGAATATGTTTCAACTGAATACTTAATGGCACTTATTCTTAATGAACCGTCAATGATGTATTCATTACCATTAATGTATGTTAACTCTGGATTCAGAAGAAGGTATCTGAAGAGAATTTTAGAACGGACTGGCAGGTTATGGGATGGGATATGTCAGGATCTTTATATGGGAATTGTAAATATCACCATTAATAAAAGAATCCTTATGGTAAAATATCCAATGACAATTGCAGGTATGTCATCGACATCTATAGGGTGTTTATCGAACAAAGCAAATAGAACGGTAGAGCAAGGAAATACGGATAGTAAAGAAATTGTGTGTACTTCTAATATTGGAGGGTATGTGACTTCGTGTACAGAAAGGTTGATACCTCAACTTAGAAGTGATGTCAGCTCTCTTTACTTATCAATTTTAAGACTTGTTGCAAGAGGAATAATCCCACAGACTTTTTTAACAGAGTTATTTGATTTTAAAAAATGGTTCATAGAGATAATAGGAACTATAAAGAAGGAAGATGTATATTATGATAAATATATACATTACATACGTCATGTAGTAAAATCACATAATGAGGACTTTCAAAAATGGTTTGAAGAAAAGGTGTGGCCAATATTGATAAGACAAAGCGTTATGGAAACAAGTGGTAAAGAAAATTTACGCTCATATGATGTTGGCGTCAATGCTTATGGAGGTGTCATTTTGGATGCGTCAGAATATTGTGTTGAAAATATTCTAGACGCGGTGGAATTATTAAAAGATACGATTTTTAAAATTAAATGATGAATAAAATATCAGTGCAGACCTGACCAGGCATTCCATGCTCAAACCGGTCAGGTTTTCGGCGAAGTGTTACGATAAGCACTTCGCCATTTTTAGTTTGCGCGCCATGGGCGCGCTCTAACGGGTGTAAGTCCCGAACACGCC
>ENA-OZYY01000246-OZYY01000246.1-human-gut-metagenome-genome-assembly--contig:-NODE-246-length-11440-cov-3.640755_pt1 | contig 11440 bp, 9 predicted proteins | sample MGYA00243642_ERZ654141 | MGnify/ENA primary metagenome ERZ654141 (study PRJEB26926, sample SAMN06164913) | human gut metagenome | biome: ENVO:00009003; feature: ENVO:2100002; material: ENVO:00002003...
GGCGAGCTCCTTCGCCTCATAGGCGATGCTTTCAAGGACCGCCCGCACGAGATGCGCCCGCGTGGTGCCGCGCGTGATGCCCGAAAACAGCCCCCTGCAGTCGCTCCGCCAATAGGGCGCGCCCAGCCCCGTGAAGGCGGGCACAAAGTAAACGCCGCCCGTATCGGGCACGGAGGACGCGACAAGTTCGCTCTCGGCGCTCGAAGAGATGAGCCCGAGCCCGTCGCGCAGCCATTGGATGCCGCTGCCCGCATTGAAGGCGCTCCCCTCGAGGGCATAGCGCGCCTTCCCGCCAAGCGTATAGCCGATGGTCGAAATGAGCCCGCTTCGGGAGCGCACGCACCGCTCCCCCGTATGGAAGAGCATAAAGAGCCCCGTGCCGTAAGTTACTTTGCAGTCGCCGCGCGCGATGCACCCCTGTCCGAAGAGCGCCGCCTGCTGATCGCCGGCGCACCCCGCGATCGACACTTTTGTATTCCCGAGCACCGTTTCCCCCATGCGCGCATCGGAAGAGCGTACCTCGGGCAAAATGCTGCGCGGGATAGAGAAATAGCCCAAAAGCTCCTCATCCCACGAAAGCGTATGGATGTTGAAGAGCATGGTGCGGGAAGCGTTGGTGTGGTCGGTGACAAAGCTCTTCCCCTCGGTGAGGCGGAAGATGAGGAAACTGTCGACGGTGCCTGCGAGAAGGCGCCCGCGGGAGAGCAGCTCGCGCGCTGCAGGGACGTTGTCCAAGATCCAGCGGATCTTGCTCGCCGAAAAATAGGCGTCCATCGGGAGGCCCGTCTTTTCGCGGATGCTTTCGCGCATTTCGGGCGGAACGGCGGCGCAGAAATCGCTCGTACGGCGGCACTGCCAGACGATGGCGGGCGCGACGGGCTCCCCCGTCTCCCTGTCCCAAAGTACGACGGTCTCGCGCTGATCGGCAATGCCGATGCCCGCAATCGACTCCTCTCCCACGGCGCTCTTGCAGCTGTTCAGTACATACGCCGCCTTGAAGAAGATCTCGCTCGCGTCCTGCTCCACCCAACCGCTTTGCGGGAAGTTCTGGCCCACCTCCTGCTGCGCCGTGAAGATGAATTTCTTGGCGGCAAGGTCATAGACCATCGCCCTGACGCTCGTCGTTCCCGCATCGAGCGCAATGATATACTTTTTCATGCGTTCCTCCTGAAAAAATGCCCGCCGCCCGTTGTTCTCGGGCCGCGGGCGCCGCTGTTTTGCGGTTCAGATCATTTTGAGAATGTTCTCATAGATGCGCGCATCGGCGTCGAGAAAGGTATCGAAGACGATCTTCATCCTGTTTTCGGGATGGCGCAGTTTCCAATTGACGGCGACCCCGGCCGCGATCTCCGCAGCTTCCTCGCGCGGGAAATTGAATACGCCCGTCGAGACGCAGCACACGGCGATGTTTTTGCAGCCCGCCTCGTCCGCAAGGTCAAAGACCGAATTATAGCAGGAACGAAGCTGCGAGCGCTGCTCGTCGGAGATCTCCCGCCCCACGCGCGGCCCAACGGTATGGATGACATATTTGGCGGGCAGATTGTACGCCCGCGTGAGCTTGGCGTCCCCGATCTCTTCCTCATGCCCCTGCATGGAGATGAGCCTGGCGCAGTCCGCCCTCAGCTGCATCCCGGCAGCGGAGTGGATGACGTTGTCGATGCAGCTATGGGCAGGCAGAAAGCAGCCGAGAAGGGATGCGTTGCCCGCATTGACGACGGCATCCGCATCGAGGCGGGTGATGTCGCCGTGCCAATGCGCGATGTTATACCTGATCTCGGGGATGTCGTCCGTTCTGACGATCCCGCGCTCCACGCTCTCCGTCCAGAAGAGGACGTCCTGATCCGCCAAAATTTCGGGCGGCACGGGCAGCGGGTTGCGGGTATTCATGTACTCGCGGATAACCCTGCGCTTGCGTTCGTAGGTAGAACTGAACGCCGCGATCATGCCGCGTTCCCGCAGCAGAAATTTGAGGATGCGGTCGCACCGCTCCATCTTTTCCTCCTCGCTCTGGGCGAGGGCGGGACGGGGATAGGGCGTTAAGTCGAATTCGCGGCGGTATTCTTCAAACGCAAGTCCCATCGTTACTTCCTCTCGCGGTTGTAGTTGATGAGGCAGCCCGCAAGCAGGATAGCGCGCTCGTCGGGCGTGAGCGTACCGACTTCGAGCACGATGTCGTGCGCCTTCCCCTCCGAGATGACTTTGGCGACAAAGCGTTCCTCGCCGCCCGCAAGCAGTTCGCGCACGTTCGCGATATAGACGAAGTCGCCCACTTTGAGCTCAAATTTTTGCGCCGTGAAGGGCAGCATCCCCCAATTGATGAGGTTGGAGCGGTAGCGCTTGGTGGCGTACTGTTTGCAGATGTTGGCAACGCCCCCCAAAACGCGCTGGCAAGACGCCGCCTGTTCGCGCGCCGAGCCGTCGCCCGGGGAATTGCTGACGACGACGCTGCCGTAGATCGTACCCTCCTCGGGCCGGAAGGCGCCGAGCGCCGAGAGGACCTCTTCGGGGAGAACGCCCGCCTCGCGGCGGGAAAGCTCGTCTTTCTGCACGGCTTTTGCGCGCCCCACATAGGAAGGATCTTTGCGGGAGAGCGTGAACTCCGAAAGCTTCAAGGGGTTGGAACGGTAAGAGGACGTCTCGCCCGAGGGGATGAGCTCGTCCGTCGTCGTCACGGGATCGGTGAGGACGGAGACGACGCGCATCAGAAGGTGCTTGCCGAGCGCAATCTGTTCGGGCCAGTCGGCGATGTTGGGGCCGTAGACGAGCGCCTCTTCGGGCTTTGCGTTGCCCCACCCGTGATAGACGCGGTTCTTGTAAATGGAGCCGTCAAAGCGGTACTTTTTGATACGGCGCGAATAGTCGAGATCGAGCGCCGAGGTGAGCACGCCGCCGTTTGCCGCCGTCGCCGCGATGGAGCGGGCGTCCATGAGCGCCACCGCCGCAAGCTGCCCGTCTTTGGGGCGGCTGCCTTCGCGGTTTTCGAAGTTGCGCGTCGTGTGGCGGATGGAGAGCCCGTTGTTGGCGGGCACGTCCCCCGCGCCGAAGCAGGGGCCGCAGAACGCCGTCTTGACGATCGCCCCCGTCTCCATGAGCATGGAAGTATAGCCGTTCTCCGTCAGGCCCTTATACACGGGCTGAGAGGAAGGATAGACGCTGAAAGAAAAGTCGGTACCGATAGTTTTGCCGCGCAAAATTTCGGCGGCTTCGGCGATGTTTTCGTACATACCGCCCGCGCAGCCCGCGATGATGCCCTGGTCGACGTAGACTTTGCCGTCTCTCACTTTGTCGGTAAGGGTGAAGCTATTATCGCCCTTGATCTTCCTGCCCTGCGCCTCGACCTTTGCAAGGATCTCGACGGGGTTTTCGAGAAATTCGCGGATGGTGTAGGCGTTGGAGGGGTGGAAGGGAAGCGCGATCATGGGCTCGATCCGGGAAAGGTCGATGACGACCGCCGCATCGTAATAGGCGCCCTCGCGGGGCTTGAGCTCGCGGTAGTCCTCCTCCCTGCCGTGCAGAGAGAAGTACTCCTTCGTCTTCTCGTCCGTCTGCCAGACGGAGGAAAGGCAGGTCGTCTCCGTCGTCATAACATCGATGCCGTTCCTGAAATCCATGGAAAGGTTGGCGATGCCGGGACCGACGAATTCCAAGATCTTATTCTTGACGAAGCCCTTCGAAAAAGTCGCCTTGACGAGGGCGAGCGCCACGTCCTGCGGGCCGACCCCCTTCCTCGGCTTGCCTTTCAGGTACACGGCGACGATCTGCGGGCGCGCGACGTCGTAAGTCTGCTTTAATAGCTGCTTGGAAAGTTCGCCGCCGCCTTCGCCGATCGCGAGCGTGCCGAGCGCGCCATAGCGGGTGTGCGAGTCGGACCCGAGGATCATTGCCCCGCACTTTGCCGCCGTCTCGCGCATATATTGGTGGATCACGGCAAGATGGGCGGGCACATAGTCGCCGCCGTACTTCTTCGCCGCCGAAAGCCCGAAGATATGGTCGTCCTCGTTGATGGTGCCGCCCACCGCGCACAGCGAGTTGTGGCAGTTGGTGAGCGTATAGGGAATGGGGAACGCCTCAAGGCCGCTCGCCTTGGCGGTCTGGATGATGCCGACATAGGTGATGTCGTGCGAGGCGAGCGCGTCGAAGCGAAGGCGGAGCGCCTCGTCCGTACCGCTGTTGTGCGCCTTCAGAATGGAATAGGCGATGGTGCCTTTGACGGCCTCTGCCTTCTTGTCGGACGTCATGAACGCCTGCGACTCCTTGACGAGCCGTCCTTCCATGAGATAGACGCCCTGTCTGATGAGTTTTACCATATCGTTTCCTCCTCGGGTAAAAGTCGAAATTATAATTATTATATCAATTTTTACGTCTCTTTTCAAGTGTTCGCCCCGAAGAAACGCAAATTCGGGACGGTTTTTTTGCTTTTCGGGAAAAACCATTGCATTTTGCGCCGCGATGCCTTATAATATCTGCATGAACGAAAATAAGCGCTATCCCTTTTCTTTCACGCCCCTCATGCTCGCGCTCTTCTGGGCAGGGCTTCTTCTGTGCCTTGCGGGCTTTGCCCTCACCGTGTGGCGCTTCGCCGCCTTTCTGATGGACGGCGGGCTCTCCCCCTACGGCTGGGCGCAGTATGCGCTGCTGTTTTTCGCCTGCCTCGTGCTTTCCGTGCTCCTCATCTCCATGCTGGTACGTTCGCAGTACGTCATCGGAGAAAAGCACATCCTCCTGCAATTGGGGATCATCCGCATCAAATATCCCTTAAAGGATCTCAAACACATCCACCTCTTCCGCGGGAGCCGGAAGCTCGCCCTCTACTTCGAAGGCGAAAAACCGAGCTATGCCGCCGTCGTCATCAAGAGTTCCCTCTTCGACGAATTTGTGCAGGAACTGCTCTCCCGCTGCCCTTCGGCGGAATTTTCCTTTTCCACCCCCGAAGAGGAGAACGAGGAAAAAAAGAAAAAGAAGTAACAGCGCGCCAAACGCGCAGGACCCGCCGAAGAGGCGGGTCTTTCCCTTTCGCAGAGGGCTTTGCGCCCCTTTTTTGCGCGCTCCCAAACGTCGGCATCAGAATGCGTCCTTCCTTGTCTTGCTCCATTTTTTGGCGATGAAGCGCATCTTCCACGAGAGCGGCAGGAGCGCCGTCGAAGCGTGCATGAGCTTGTTCCAGAAGCCGAGGACGGGCGAGCGTCGGTTTTTCCGGACGGCGTTAAGGCTCTTTCTTGCCACGGCGTCGGGCGGGAGCGCCGCAAGTTTCCCCCACAGCCCCTGCGTGCGGATGTTCTCTTTGACGTCCTCGCGCGTGGGGATGGCGCCGGGCTGCACACAGGTGACTTTGGCGCGCCCGTGAAGCTCGGTGCGGAGCGCCGCCGCAAACTGCCACAGCGCCCTCTTTGCGGCGCTGTAAAGGGCAAAATAGGGCATGGGATAGAGGCCCGAAACGCTCCCCACGAACAGCAGCTCGGGGACGCCCTCGCCGCGCTCCAGAACGGCGCGGGCAAGCGACACCGCCCCTTCGAAGTTGGCGCGCGTCTGAAAGGCGATCTTTTCTTCGGTGTATTCTTCGAGCGGCTTCTGGATATCCGCCCCCGCCGCATAGACGAGGCGGCAAAACCGCACCTTTTCGCGCTCAAACTCTGCAAAAAGGGCGCGGCGGGAACTGTTGTCTGCAAGGTCGCACACCGCCGTCCGGACGGGAAGGGCGGGATGGCTGTGCAGCAGCTGTTCGCGAAGGACTTCGAGTTTTTGCGCGCTCCTGCCCGTGAGATAGAGCGGCTGAGAGCGGCGGGCGAGCTCTTTCACGAACGCCCCGCCCAATCCCCCCGAGGCGCCCGTGACGAGCGTATATAAAATCTCCATATCGATCTCCAAAACAGCCCGAAGCAGAAAGCCGAAGCTCCCGACAAAGGGCTTGACAGCATTATATCACCTTTTGCGCCCGCGTTCAAGCCCCCGCCCCGCCCGCACTTGACTTTTTTTGCAAAGCGGCATATACTGAAAGTATGCCAAAAAGCCACGGAAAACGGGCGGCGGGCGTCCTCCTCATCCTGGGGGCGGCGCTCTGTTTTGCGCTCATGAACTTATTCGTCAACCTCGCGGGGGAGCTTCCCGTCATGCAGAAGGTGTTTTTCCGCAACCTCGTTTCGGCGGGGGTCGTCTTCGTGCTCCTGTGCTTTTCCAAAGAAAAATTCCGCATCCACGGCAAAGAGTGCCTGCTTTGGCTGTTTCTGCGCTCCTTTGTCGGCTTTTTGGGCGTCATCCTCAACTTCTATGCCATTGACAGGATCGGCAGCATCTCGGACGCTTCCATCTTAAACAAACTCTCCCCCTTCTTTGCCATCCTCTTTTCCGTCTTTCTGCTCAAAGAAAAGCCTAAGGCGTATGAGCTCGCGTTCGTCGCCCTCGCTTTTTTGGGCGCGCTGTTCGTGGTGAAGCCCACCTTCACGGCATCTTCCCTCCCCGCGCTTGCGGGAGTCTTGAGCGGCGCTTCGGCGGGGTTCGCCTACTCCTGCGTGCGCGTCCTCGGCGCGAAGGGCGAGCGCGGGCTTATGACCGTCTTCTTCTTTTCCGCCTTCTCGACGCTCCTTGCCCTCCCCTTCTTCCTTGCATTCTACGAGCCGATGACCCCCTTTCAGTGGGCTTCACTCCTTCTGGCAGGCGTTTCGGCAACGGGCGGACAGTTCTTCATCACGGCAGCATACCGCTTCGCACCCGCCAAAGAGATCGCTGTATTCGACTATTCGCAGGTGCTCTTTGCGGCGCTTTTAGGCTTTTTCTTCCTTCACGAGCTCCCCGACGCGTGGAGCCTTGCGGGATATTTCATCATCATCGGCGCGGCGGCAGGGAAGCAGCTGACGGCACACCATATCGCAACGCGGCAGGCATCGCTTTCCAAAATCGTTCCGCCGCCGACATCTTCTGTCGGCATGACTGACGCCGACCGTCAGCCGCCCGACGAAAATGCCGCTCCCCCCAAAAGTTAGCGTTCCCTTCCGCAATTTTCACCGCTTTTCCCTTGCCTTTTACGGGGAAACGTGATAAGATAGAACGCACGCAAAGAGTTTGAATGACCGTTTGAAAGAGGGTATATGACCGACCGGGAGATCCCCAACTGCAACATGACCGAACCGCCGCTGCCGCCCGAAGGCATGCGGCCGAAGTCGCGTGCGCAGCTTCGCTCCTGGCTCATCAAGACGATCCTGATGCTCGCCCTCATCGCCTTCTCCATCGTGCTGATGTTCTCCATCGGCAACTATGTGACGGGCGGCGAACACGAACGCGTGGGATTCATCCAATTTTTGAAGCTCCTCGACTACCGCCGCTTTGCCCTGCTCCTTGCGGTGCTCCTCTTCTATCTCACGGTGGAGAGCGCAAAATATGCCTATCTTCTGAAGGTCTCGACGGGGAAATTCCGCTGGAAGATCTCCGTTAAGACGATGTTTTTGGGCAAGTATTACGACGGCATCACGCCCCTCAGCATGGGCGGCCAGGCGTTCCAGATCGTGTACCTGCACAAAAAGGACGTGCCGGGCGGCGTGGCTTCCGCCATCCCCCTCATCCGCTATATCGTCAGCTCCCTCGTCGTCACCGCGATCTCCGTCGTACTGCTCATTTTAACGCCGCAGCACGTTTCGGGGAGCATCGCTTCCAAGACGATGCTCATCCTTGCCGCCGTCTCGCTCGTACTCAACGGCTCTATCCCCGTCATCATCCTGCTCTTTACCATCTTCCCCAAAAAGATGATGCGCCTCGTCGTAGGAGCGGTCGCGCTGCTTGCGAGGATGCACATCGTAAAGCGCAAATACCATGCGACGAAGAAGTGCGTCAACGCGCTGCTCGAATACAGCGGGGCGATGAAGCTGTTTGCAAAGAAATTCTTGCAGTGCCTGCCTCTCGTGCTCCTCTGCGTCATCGAAACGCTTCTAAACTACGCCATCCCCTTCTTCGTGGTGCTGGCGGTCGCACAGGACGTGGAACCCACCCTCGAATTTCTGATGCAGATCTTGTGCCTGAGCACGCTCACGCGGTACACGGCGCTCCTCATCCCCACGCCCGGCAACACGGGCGCAATGGAAGCGACGGGCTCGCTCATCTTTTCCACGGTGACGAGCATCCAGCCCATGCTCGGCTGGGTGGTGCTCGTGTGGCGCTTCTTCACTTACTATATCTACATCCTCTCGGGGATCGGCATCAACATCTTCGAAGTCATCCGCGATGCCGTGCGCCAGAAGAGAATGGCCCGCGAAGAAACTGCCCCTTCCCAAACGCCCGCCGACATACAGCCGCCCGAAGACGCGCAGCCGCCCACTGAGCCGCCCACAACCGAATAACGGAAAACGCTCCCCTTCTTCGGGGAGCGCTTTTTATTGGTTGAAGGGAACGATGGTGGGCGTCATTTTGCCCTTGTGGAGGACGAGATAACAGTAGCTCGCCTCGGCATACGCCCCGAGCGCGCCCGGGTTGATGCAGAGAACGCCGTCCACCTTCTCGACGCAAGCGATGTGCGTGTGGCCGTAGAGCGCGCCTTCACAGCCGAGCTCCTTCGCGCGGGCGGCAAGGCGAGAAAGGTCGTGCTTGACGCCGTACCTATGCCCGTGACAGCAGAAGAGGGAGACGCCCTCCGCCTCGAAGACGAACTCATCCTCGCCGAAAAAGGCGTCGCAGTTGCCGCGGCAGACGCGCACTTTGTCGGGATATTCGTCGAGGACGGAACGCATCTCGCCCGAGCCGTCGCCGAGATGCAGGATATAATCGTTTTCCGCAAACAGCCCTTCGAGCTTTCTCACCGCGCCGCGGTAGTGAGAATCGGAGAGGACGACGACGGTCTTCATCGCTGCTCCTCCAGCTTGGCAGCGAGCGCTTCAAGCGCCCTGCCGCGGTGGGAGACGGCGTTCTTTTCTTCGGGCGACGCCTCGCCGAAGCTCTTTTGAAGGTCGTCCGAAAAGAACAGGCAGTCGTAGCCGAAGCCGCCTTCACCCGTCTCCTTGTCGAGGATGCGCCCGTAGGTATGCCCCTCCGCCGTCACTTCTCGGCCGTCGGGGAAGACGAGGGCGACGGCGCTCGTGAACCACGCGCGGCGGTTTTGCACCCCATGCAAATTGCGAAGGAGAAGGGCGCGGTTGCTCTCGTCGGAGGAGTTCTTTCCGTCCTTTGAAGCATAACGGGCGCTGTGTACCCCGGGCGCGCCCGAGAGCGCCTCCACGCAGATGCCGCTGTCGTCGGCGATGGCGGGAAGCCCCGTCGCTTTGCACACGGCGCGCGCCTTTAAGAGCGCGTTTTCAAGAAAGGTCTCCCCCGTCTCTTCGACGTCGCCGAAATACCCCGCTTCCTTTTCGGAAACAACGGTAAAGCGCTGCAAAATGGCGCGGATCTCCTGAAGTTTATGGGCGTTGCCCGTGGCAGCCACGAGTTTCATTGTTGTACCTCCAACGAAGTAAATCGGAAAGCGTCGACGTCGAACAGCCCCTTGTCGGAAAGTTTTAACTTGGGGATGACGAGCAGACTCAAAAAGACGAGCGTCATAACGGGCTCATAGCAGTCTTTGACGCCCATCTTGCGTGCGCGGGCGGAGATCTCCCCCGTGCGGGCGACGACCTCTTCGCAGGGCGCCGAGCTCATGAGCCCCGCGATATCGAGCGGAAAACAGTCCTCCCCCTCCTTCGTGACGAGCGCCATGCCGCCGCCGATCGATTCCAAGAGCCGGACGGCGCGCGCCATCGCCGCGTTGTCGTCGCCGAGGACGACGAGGTTGTGGCTGTCGTGCGCCATCGAGACGGCGAGCGCCCCGCCGCGGAAGCCGTACCCCTTCAGAAGGGCTTTGCCGATGTTGCCCGTCGCAAAGTGCCGCTCGACGACGGCGAGCTTCACAAGGTCGGTGTTTTCGAGCACTACGTCGCCGTCCTTTGTTTGGACGGAGACGACTTCCCCCTCCGTAACGAGGGTGTGCGGCAGGATGGTCATCGCAAGCGCCCTGCCGCTCGGGATGTTGATTTTGAAGTCGTCCGCCGTGACGGGACGGATGCGTACGGTGCTCCTGACGGCGTCGGGGAGATAGCGCTCCCCCTCTTCAAAGAGCGGCTTGCCGTGTTCTGCGACGAGCACGCCGCGCTTGAAGACCGCCTTCACGTTGAACTCGGTCAGATCATCGACGAGCACGAGATCGGCGTCGTACGAAGGCGCGACCGCCCCCTTGCCCCGCATATGATAGCACTCGGCAATGTTGAGGGTCGCCATGCAGACCGCCTCGGCTGCCGGCACGCCGCGCGCAACGAGGCGGCGCAGCGCGTCGTCCATATGCCCCTTGTTGGCAAGGTCGTAGGCGTTTTTATCGTCCGAACAGGCGAGGAAGCGGCGGAAATTGAAGGGCGTGACCGCCGCGCAGTTGACTTCTAAGTTATGCGCCGAAGAACTGTTGCGAAGCTGCACATACATCCCGCGGGCGACCTTTTCCGCGCATTCTTCGGGGGAGCCGCACTCGTGGTCGGTCGCGATGCCCGCCGCGAGATAAGTGTTTAACGCGTCGCCGCGTACATCGGGCGCATGGCCGTCGACGACTTTTCCCGCCTCGTGCGCCGCTTCGATCTTTTTGAGGGTGTCCTCATCGGCAGCAAGCACCCCGGGGTAGTTCATCATCTCCCCCAGCCCATGGAAGAGCGGGCGCTTGATCTCATGAGCGGTCTCCGTGCCGTTGATAACGGCGCCGCTCGTTTCGAAGGGAGTGGCGGGCACGCAGGAGGGAAGCTGCAAAAAGACGTCGAGCGGCTCGACGCCCTCCTTGCGGATGCGGGAGAACGCCTCTTTGACGTACTCCGCGCCCGCGATGCCGCAGACGTTGACGAGCTCGTGCGGGTCGGCGACGATGCCCGTCGTACCGCGGGCGACGGCGAGCCGCGCAAAGGCTTCGGGGGAGAGCAGGGAGCTCTCCACATGGATATGGGCGTCCATCAGCCCGGGAAGGGCAACAAGCCCGCTGCCGTCATAAACTTTCTTCCCCTCGTACCCCTTGCCGAGGGCGGCGATCCTGCCCCCTTTGACGGCGATCTCCGTCTCTTCCGTCTCTCCCGTGAATACATTGAGGATGCGCGCGCCCTTGATGACAAGGTCGCACTGTTCGCGCTTCATGGCGCACTCGATGAGCTGTTTCATGGCCACTATTATAGCACAAAAGCGGCTCTATTTCAAGCCGCTTTTCATGATATTGGAAATAAAAACCCAAACCTCCTGCGCGAAAAGCCGCGCAATGAGGCAGCAAAGAGGGCTTACGAAAGAGCGACGTCGAGCAGCATCATGAGGCAGAACCCGAGGACGATGCCAGAAGTCGCCAGCACTTTGCTGCCCGAAAAGCATTCGGGGATGAGTTCGGAGCAGACGACGGCGATCATCGCGCCCGCCGAGAACTGTCTCTTATACACATCTCCGAGCCCACGAGACAGGCAGAAATCTCGTA
>ENA-OZYY01000273-OZYY01000273.1-human-gut-metagenome-genome-assembly--contig:-NODE-273-length-10710-cov-4.955608_pt1 | contig 10710 bp, 7 predicted proteins | sample MGYA00243642_ERZ654141 | MGnify/ENA primary metagenome ERZ654141 (study PRJEB26926, sample SAMN06164913) | human gut metagenome | biome: ENVO:00009003; feature: ENVO:2100002; material: ENVO:00002003...
GACCTCACTGTACCGTTCGCCCGTTACGTGGTCATGCACCGTGACGAAATCAGTTTCCCTTTCAAGCGTTATCAAATTCAGCCGGTTTGGCGTGCGGACCGTCCTCAGAAGGGCCGTTATCGTGAATTCTATCAGTGTGATGCCGATGTGGTAGGCAGTAATTCTTTATTGAATGAAGTGGAGCTGGTACAGATGATAGACCGGGTATTTGGCAAATTCGGAGTACGCGTTTCAATTAAAATCAATAATCGTAAGATATTGACCGGTATTGCCGAGATCATAGGTGAGGCCGATAAAATTGTGGATATCACCGTAGCTATTGATAAGCTGGACAAGATAGGCTTGGAAAATGTAAATGCGGAATTGGCTTCTAAAGGGATTCCTCAAGAGGCTATTGATAAATTGCAGCCGATTATTTTATTGAGTGGAAGCAATGAAGAGAAATTGGAAACTTTGAAAACAGTCCTTGCAGCCAGTGAAACGGGAATGAAGGGAGTAGAAGAAAGTGAATTCATATTAAAAACCGTATCTACACTGGGTGTGAAGAGTGAAGTGGAACTGGATTTGACTTTGGCTCGTGGCTTGAATTATTATACTGGCGCTATTTTTGAAGTGAAAGCCTTGGATGTACAGATTGGCAGTATCAGCGGTGGCGGCCGTTATGATAACCTGACCGGTGTCTTTGGTATGGACGGTATGTCTGGTGTAGGTATCTCTTTCGGAGCCGACCGTATTTTTGATGTGTTGAATCAGTTGGATTTGTACCCGAAAGAAGCGGTGAACGGAACTGAACTGTTGTTTGTAAACTTCGGTGATAAAGAAGCTGCTTATTGTCTGCCTATCCTGGCAAAAGTCCGTGAAACAGGGGTACGTGCCGAAATTTATCCGGATGCTGCTAAAATGAAGAAACAGATGGGATATGCCAATGACAAGCAGATTCCTTTTGTCGCCATTGTTGGTGAAAATGAAATGAACGAAGGGAAACTGACTTTGAAGAATATGACTACGGGCGAGCAGTCACTGGTTACACCGGATGAGTTGTTGGCAGTAGTGAAAGCTTGATCTCATCAAGCGGATGTTGTCGGAATAGTCCGGTATATTCATCCGTGATTATCTATGCGGATTAACAGATTATTTTTTTTCTTCCGTCACTATATCTCCTTTAGAATCAGTGAGATGTGGTGACGGAAGTTCTTTTTTCCCTCCGAAATGGTTTGTTCTCCTTTCCCTGTGTGGAGTCGACAAGGCGGAATGCCCGTTCTTGTCGTTGTTGATTGTATTTCTTGTTTTAAGGATGAAAACTGATGAAGCTGACCTGAAATATGATTTTCTTTTGCGAGGGTCTGATATTATTATATATATTTGTGAAATGCTAGCCTTATAAATTTAATCAGATGATAGATGAAAAGCAGTTGATATCCCATTTGTATCAAAATAGGGAGAATGGTCAATGGATGATACAAACCAATGATGAACATCAAAAGGGGGTTGCTGATATGGCGGCATCCTTCGCCGGGCAGTTCGGACTTCCTTCTTGGGGGCGTGCGCTCGGCCTACTTCATGATAAAGGAAAGGAACGGGCGGCATTCCAGCAATACATACGCAAGATGAATGGTTTGCCTACGAGTGACAAGAAGCGCTATGATGATCATACCCATGCTTTTGTGGGTGGAATATTGGCAAAAGAACTTATGGGAAAAGATGTTTCCCATCTTCTTGTAAACCAAATTATTTCTCATCACACGGGGTTACATAATTTCGGGGATGTGGAAAACATATTGAAAGAGAGGCTATTGTCCGAAGAAATAAACGAGGGTGACATTAGCATAAACAAACCTTTATTATTCCAAGAATTTATTGATTCACCTTTTTCTAAATCAAAGGTTGAATGGAAACACTTTCATCACCTTTCCCGTATGCTTTTTTCCTGTCTTGTAGATGCCGACCGACTCGATACAGAACGGTTTATGGATGTAGAGTCATGGCGGAAGCGGGGAAATCTGGCTACGCTTGTCGATTTGCTTCCACAGCTGGAGGTATATATGCAAAAACTGCAATCGAATGCAGCCGATACGAAAGTGAACCGCATCCGCCGGCAAGTGAAAGAACAATGCAGTAGAACTTCTTCAAGCGAAAAAGGATTTTATAGCCTTACGGTTCCGACGGGAGGCGGTAAAACACTTTCTTCTTTGTTATGGGCCATGAAGCATGCTGTAAGCCATTCAATGAATCGTATCATCATCGCCATCCCATATACCAGTATCATTGTGCAAACGGCAGGGCTTTTGAAGGAAATCTTTGGTGAAGAAAATGTATTGGAGCATCATAGTAATTTCGACCCCGATGATATTAAGGACGAGGAAAATAGGGAAAAAGCAAAATTGGCTACAGAGAATTGGAACTATCCCATTATTGTCACTACCAATGTACAGCTTTTTGAATCTATGTTTAGCAATAAAACATCTGATTGCCGCAAACTGCACAACATGGCAAATTCAATTCTTGTTTTGGATGAGGTTCAGATGTTGCCAACCGGCTTCTTGCAGCCGATAGTCGATGCGCTGAAAGCGTATCAGGAAATGTTCGGGATTTCGGTATTGTTTACCACGGCAAGTCAGCCGGTACTGAGTGGTCTGATAGAAGGAACAAATCCTAAAGCTGATTTTAAGGGAATAGAACATATCAAGGAAATTATTCCGGAAGAATTTGCTTTGCATGACCAGCTTCGCCGTGTGAAGTTGTCAATCGATGATACAGGAAAAACATACGATGAGATAGCTGCAAAGGTGTCTGAATATAATAAGGTGTTGTGCATAGTGAACACTCGTAAAGATGCCAAAGAGCTGTATGACCGTTTGCCCAATGACGGAGTGAAATTGCATTTGTCTAGAATGATGTGCCCTGCCCACTTACACGAAACTATTGGTAAAATAAAAACTTTATTGAAGGATGAGTCGCAGCCGATTGTCAGGGTCATTGCAACCCAGCTTGTGGAGGCCGGTGTGGATATAGACTTTCCGGTTGTGTTCCGTCAAGAAGCAGGACTCGATTCTGTATTGCAAGCAGCGGGACGGTGCAATCGGGAAGGACGAAGTGCCATGGGACATACATTTGTGTTCAGTCTGGCGGCAGAGAAGCGAAAGCTCTTCGGTTCAATGGCTGACTCCAACAATGCTCGGTTGAATTTGCCGGAAGATAGTGATTGGTTTGCTCCTTCTACCATGAAAGCCTATTTTTGTCAATTGTATAGCAGAAAACAAACATTTGATGAAAAGGATATAAAGCACTGGCTCTACAAACCTACTGAGTTATGTTTTGAAACTGCATCAAAAGAATTTCGCCTGATTGATGATACAAGTATAAATGTTATCGTAAATTGGGAAAACAGCATGGAACTTATAGAGCAGTTGAAAGAATCGGGGTGTACCTACTCGTTGGTGAAGCAATTGGCGAAATTTACTGTAGGCATCCGTTCCTATGATTTTAAGCAACTGAAAGGCTATGGGCTTGTCGAAGAAATATTGGAAGGAATATATGTATTGGCAGACAGGTCTCAGTATAATAAAGCCACAGGTCTCAGCCTTGATAACCATTGGCTGGAGGAAGTATTAATGATATAAAGAAACGGATATGACAAAGAAAGAAACATTGAAATTGTTTGAAGAACGTAAAGTCCGCACCGTGTGGGATGATGAAAAGGAAAAATGGTATTTTTCGATAGTTGATGTGGTGTCAGTTTTAACAGACAGTGTTGATGCAACTGCTTATTGGCGTAAGTTAAAGCAAAGACTTAAAGAAGAGGGAAATGAAACCGTGACAAATTGTCACGGTTTGAAAATGAAAGCCACAGACGGTAAGATGCGACTTACAGATGTGGCTGATACAGAACAACTACTACGTATCATTCAGTCTATCCCATCTCCCAAGGCAGAACCGTTCAAGCAATGGATGGCACATGTAGCATCCGAACGTCTTGATCAGATGCAAGACCCTGAGTTGAGTATTGGGCAAGCTATGATGGACTACAAGCGACTTGGTTACTCTGACAACTGGATAAACCAACGCTTGAAGAGCATTGAAATCCGTAAAGATCTTACAGATCAATGGAAACTACATAATGTAGAGGAAGGTGTTCAATATGCTACTCTTACAGACATTATCTATCAGCAATGGACCGGAAAGTCGGCAAAGGAGTACAAACAGTTCAAGGGCTTGAAGAAAGAAAATCTCCGGGACAATATGACCAATGAAGAATTGGTTCTTAATATGCTGGCCGAACTCTCTACGACAAGTATTACTAAAGCTAAAAATCCTCAGACATTGGGTGAAAATATGCAGTGTGCGGCTGACGGTGGTGATGTGGCTCGTGTGGCACGCGAACAGTTGGAGCAAAAAACCGGTCGTGAAGTGGTAACTCCCTTGTCGGCAAAAAGGTTTTTTGAAGGTCAGAAGCCGGAAGATTTATTGGAAAACAAGGAAAACGATGAATGATATGGAATATACAGATAAAGAATATTGTCTGGAGGTGTGGGGCGATTGGGCTTGTTTCACTCGTCCGGAGTTGAAAGTAGAGCGTGTGAGTTATGATGTCATTACGCCATCGGCGGCACGCGCCATCTTTGAAGCGATACTGTTTAAACGTTATGCCATGCGTTGGCAGATAACCAAGATTGAGGTATTCAGGCCTATTAAATGGGCTACCATTAGACGGAATGAAGTTGGAGCGGTGGTAAATTCCAGCATGAAACCAATTTATATAGATGATGGAAAGACACGCCAGCAGAAGAACACGTTGCTTCTGCTGGATGTGCGTTACCGAATTTATGCTAAGTTAGTATTTATTCCGGTAAAAGACCGTCCGAAAGAGGCTTTTGCCAAGCATCAGCCAAGTGCCGACGAGAATCCTATGAAGTATTATCAGATGTTCGAACGCAGGGCATCACAAGGGCAATGTTTTACGCAGCCCTATCTCGGATGTCGTGAGTTTTCTGCAAACTGGAAGTATATTGAAAGTACTGATAATCTTGATTATCCCTTAGCCGAAGACAGGGATTTCGGCATTATGCTTTATGATATGGACTTTGAGGAAAATCCACAAAAACCGAATGCTATGTTTTATAGAGCCCAAATGAAAAAGGGAGTGATTGTTGTACCGGATAAAGATAGTGAGGAGGTGTTGAGATGATACTGAAAGCATTATATGATTACTATCATCGAAGTGGAGATGATGTGGCCCCTTTTGGTTTAGAATACAAAGAGATTGGATTTATTATTGTTATTGATAGATGTGGAAAATTTCTGCGCTTTGAAGACAGGCGCATAGATAAGAAGTCGGCACAGCAGTTTCTTGTTAAGAAAAGTGTTAGCCGGTCAAGTGCCCCTGTTGCAAACTATTTGTATGACAATTGTAAATATGTATTTGGTTATTCCGATAAGGGGGATATGGAAAAGATACGTAAGTACTTTGAAGTATTTAAGGCGAAAGTAAAAGATATATATGATGCTTTTCCGGATAATGAGGACATAAAAGCTGTTTATGCATTTTATCAGCAAGACCATTCTTTTATAGTTGGGGCTATGCAGAAAGATTCTTTATGGGATGATATAGCCAAAAATCTTAATAAGAAATATTCTACCTTTTCTTTCCTTATAGAAGGGGATACGAAAATAGTGGCTTCGAAAAGGGAATTGATAAATTTGTTTGACGAGAATCATGGCGTGGCAGGAAATCTTTGTTTGATAACAGGTAGATATTCAAAAGTTGTAGAGATTACAACTGCTACAAAGATACTTGGAAGCCAAGAAACAGCTAAACTAGTTGCATTTCAAGTTAATTCCGGGTATGATTCGTATGGGAAATCTAAAGGATACAATGCTCCAATATCAGAAGAAGCTGAATTTGCATATACAACCGCATTGAATCATTTGCTGCGTTCGGATTCTCACAATAAGTTTATGGTGGGCTCACGTACTTATCTTTTCTGGGCTTCCTCCAATAGCGAGGCTTCAAAAGAGTCCGAGAATAGTTTATTTTCTTTGTTGGGGCGGATTGAAGAAGAAAATGACGACCCAAACAGGCGTATAAAGTTAGTATATGATACTTTCCAGTCTATCTATAACGGAAAATTATCGGCAAACGATGATGACAAATTCTTCATTTTGGGTTTGGCTCCTAATTCGGCAAGAATTGCGGTAGTATATTGGAATGAGATGCCTTTGCGTGAGTTTGCAGGTTTGATAAGTAAGCATTTTACAGATATGGAGATGGTGGACACTCGCAAAGATAAGAAGCCGTACTTGGGACTGCATTCCATTCTTGGAAATGTTACTCTTGGAGGAAAGTCAAGTGATGCGACTCCCAACCTTCCTGATGCTGTGGTGAGAAGCATATTTCAAGGGTTGCCGTATCCGGCTTCTCTCTTTCAAGCATGTATTCGTCGCATACGTGCAGAACAATCCGTCAATATAGTGCGTGCTGCTATCATCAAGGCATATCTCAACAGACTAAACGAAAATAACAACCATAAAAAATTAGATGTTATGTTAGACAAAGAAAATCAAAATCAAGGGTATCTTTGTGGAAGGCTATTTGCCGTACTTGACAAGATACAGGAGGATGCCAATGGTATTCATTCCATTCGAGAACGCTATATGAATGCTGCATCAGCAACTCCTTCCATGGTTTTTGCCACGGTGCTCAACCTTTCTACTCATCATATAGAGAAGTTGAATCCGGGTGGACAAGTGTTCTATGAGAAGCTGAAACAGGAAATTATATCCAAACTTGATGCAAAAGGATTTCCTCCACATCTTAACCTGCAAGATCAAGGACGGTTCTTTGTGGGATATTATCATCAACGTCAAGACCTTTTTATGAACAAGGAAAATAAAGAAATGGAATAATAATTTTAAAAATATAAAGTTATGTCAGAACTAAAGAATAGAATTGATTTCGTTTACATATTTGATGTAAAAGATGGTAACCCAAATGGTGATCCGGATGCGGGTAATCTACCACGTGTGGATGCCGAAACAGGTATGGGACTTGTTACGGATGTCTGTTTGAAACGCAAGGTTCGTAACTATGTACAAATAGCAAAAGGGCTTGTGAATGGCTTTGATATATTTATCAAAGAGAAGGCAGTCCTGAATACTTTGATTGATAATGCACATGATGATTCAGAAGTAAAAAATGCAAAGGACAAAATAGAAGCAGCACGTCGTTTTATGTGTAATAATTACTTCGATATCAGAACATTCGGCGCAGTTATGTCAACAGGTAAAAATGCGGGTCAAGTTCGTGGCCCTATCCAGTTCACCTTTGCTCGTTCTATAGATCCAATTGCTGTAGCGGAACATTCTATTACTCGTATGGCAGTAGCAACAGAGAAAGAAGCAGAAAAACAAGATGGTGGCAATCGTACAATGGGACGTAAAGCCACCATTCCTTATGGCCTCTACGTCTGTCACGGCTTCATCTCCGCCAACTTGGCACAACAGACAGGATTTTCTGAAGAAGACCTTGAACTATTTTGGAACGCATTAAAGAATATGTTCGATGTGGATCGTTCGGCGGCACGTGGATTGATGAGTGCTCAAAAACTGATAGTCTTCAAGCATGACTCCATATTGGGTAATGCTCCCGCCAACAAGTTGTTTGAATTGGTAAAAGTGGAGAAAGTCTGCGATGGAGCACCACGCTCATTCATCGATTATTCAGTTACTATAGATAAGGAGAATGCTCCATCAAATGTAACTATTGAGGAACTGATATAATTCCATCGTATGTACAATGAAGACGATATGCTCATGTTGTCGGGGATTCAGCATTTTAGGTTCTGTCCCCGGCAATGGGCTTTGATACACATTGAGCAGCAATGGGGCGATAATCGTCTCACCATCGAAGGACAGATTCTGCACAAGCATGTAGATGATCCGTTTTATAGACAGAAGTGTGGTGACCAGATAACATTGCGTGCGGTGAATATCGCTTCGCGTGAACTTGGACTCTATGGAATCTCTGATGCCATAGAGTTGCTTCCTTCCTCATCTCTTGAAAATACTATCTTGCATCCCAACTATCCGGGGCGATGGCAACCGGTTGCTGTGGAGTATAAGCATGGCAAACCGAAAAGAAACGAGGTGGATGAAGTGCAGTTGGCAGCACAAATCATGTGTATAGAAGAAATGTATGCTATCCATATACCATACGGCTCTTTCTTTTATGGGGAGCTTCGCCATCGGGTTAATGTGGATATAACGGAGGAGCTGCGAAATATAGTCAGACAATGTGCCCGGGATATGCACGATATATTTAGTAAAGCGGTTATCCCGAAGGCTGAATATGGGAAACATTGTGACAAGTGCTCGCTGAAAGATATCTGCATGCCGGAAATGGTAAATAATTGTACTTCGGTAGATAATTACCTTACTAAAAATCTGTACCTATGAGAAAACTATTGAATACTTTGTATGTGACGACACCGGAAGCGTATCTTAGTAAGGATGGGCTGAATGTCGTTATATCTGTTCAGCAGGAGGAGGTGTTTCGTATTCCTGTCATAAATATAGAGGGCATCGTTACGTTCGGATATATGGGCGCAAGTCCCGGTGTGATGAAATTGTGTAGTGACAATGGTATATCACTCACATTTCTTTCTCCACAAGGCAGATTTATCAGCAGGGTTCAAGGTGCTACGAAAGGGAATGTTCTGTTACGCAAAAAGCAGTACCAATTGTCGGACGATGCATCTTGGTCGTTGCATGTGGTTAGGTTGATGATTGGTGGTAAGATTCAAAACTATCGCAATATATTGAGGAGATATATTCGTGATTATGGTGAGAATGAAGACATTAATAGGGCGGTGCAAGTATTGGAACGTGCCAAGCGTGATGCTTTGAAGGCTCAAGATAAGACGGAATTAATTGGTTATGAGGGGATGGCTTCGAATGCCTATTTTGAGGTATTGCCAATCTTGATACTTAATCAGAAGACTGATTTCCCATTTCATGGTCGCAATCGTCGTCCTCCCAAGGATGCGGTGAATGCCATGTTGTCTTTTGCATATACGTTGATAGCCAATGATGTTGCGGCCGCTCTCGAAACTGTTGGCCTTGATCCATACGTCGGGTTTCTCCATACACTCCGTCCGGGGCGCACATCGTTGGCCTTAGATATGATGGAAGAGTTACGTGCTTACCTTGGCGACCGTTTTATTTTGTCGTTGATTAATAAAAGACAGATTTCAGTAAAAGACTTCTTGTTCCAAGGTGATAATGGGGTTGTTATGACAGATAAAGGGAAAAAGACTTTTATTACTGCATGGCAGGCAAGGAAAAGGGAAGTGATAATTCATCCTTATCTTAATGAAAAAGTTGAAATAGGGCTTCTGCCTTATGTGCAGGCTATGTTAATGGCAAGGTATATCAGGCAGGATATTGACGATTATCCGGTATTTCTTATAAAATGATTTTTAATTATGTACATTCTTGTGACTTACGATGTGGATACTACAAGCAAAGAGGGGGCTCGCCGTTTACGATGTGTGACCAAGGCTTGTCTGGATTATGGACAGAGGGTGCAGAACTCAGTCTTTGAGTGTGTAGTGACGGAAGCGCAATATTCTCTTCTAAAAGGGAGAGTTAGGGATATTATTGATATGTCTCTTGATAGTGTTCGTTTTTATATTCTTAGTAAAAATGAGAATAAGAGGGTGGAAGTAATAGGTGTTGAAACGGCGTATAAACTTGAGGAGGCTCTTATAATATAATGCGAATGTGGTGTGTTACAAAAAAAGTAGTATCTTCGCATGTGTTAATAATCAGTAGATTAAATTATTTGTAAAGTATTTCTTCGTTATGAAGTTGAATAATAATGATGATTCGCATAACAGTGGATTAAATTTGCTGATTTATAATATGTTATTAGATATAGAGTCACACCCTGCGTGGGTGTGTGGATTGAAACTTGAATGTAAAGACTATGCATTAACATTCAAATAGTCACACCCTGCGTGGGTGTGTGGATTGAAACAGTATTAGTTGACAAATGGCATATAGTCTACCGTGGTCACACCCTGCGTGGGTGTGTGGATTGAAACTCTTTTGTCTTGTCAAAAGGGAATACCAGACTATGTCACACCCTGCGTGGGTGTGTGGATTGAAACAATGCCATCCCCGAATATTCTAATCTCTGACATGTCACACCCTGCGTGGGTGTGTGGATTGAAACTTGGATGAACTACCAACGTGGCGGGGAGACCCAGGTCACACCCTGCGTGGGTGTGTGGATTGAAACTTTATTAGAATGATACACAACAACCAGCAAGAAGGTCACACCCTGCGTGGGTGTGTGGATTGAAACAGTGATAGTAATATAGATAGTTTAGCGGTTGATATGTCACACCCTGCGTGGGTGTGTGGATTGAAACCCGAAGGCACTCCTTACATTGACGCTTATCCTGAGTCACACCCTGCGTGGGTGTGTGGATTGAAACTGGTAATGATCGTCAACTCTGTGGGAGGATAGTGTCACACCCTGCGTGGGTGTGTGGATTGAAACTCTCCTCCGTGTATAGTTGCATTTATATCTATTGTCACACCCTGCGTGGGTGTGTGGATTGAAACTTCGCCTACTTGCAAGGTTACCGCCGTGAAGGAAGTCACACCCTGCGTGCTGTCTCTTATACACATCTCCGAGCCCACGAGACA
>ENA-OZYY01000298-OZYY01000298.1-human-gut-metagenome-genome-assembly--contig:-NODE-298-length-10372-cov-3.908016_pt1 | contig 10372 bp, 8 predicted proteins | sample MGYA00243642_ERZ654141 | MGnify/ENA primary metagenome ERZ654141 (study PRJEB26926, sample SAMN06164913) | human gut metagenome | biome: ENVO:00009003; feature: ENVO:2100002; material: ENVO:00002003...
TTTCGGGCGGACAGAAACAGCGGCTTGCCTTAGCGGTCAACCTCGTTGCGGATAAGGATATCTACGTCTTTGACGAGGCGACAAGCAATATCGACGTCGATAGCGAGGCTATCATTATGAAAAATATCAAAGAAATGAGCGAGAATAAGTCGGTCATCGTCATATCGCACCGCCTTGCAAACGTCGTGCCAGCCGACAATATTTACTTTATGCGGGACGGACAGGTAAGAGAGAGCGGTTCGCACGCATATCTTATGGAGCGAAAGGGTGAATATGCGCAGCTTTTCAATGCGCAAAAGCAGTTGGAAGATGGATATAAAAGCGGTAAAGCGTCCGCGGAGGTGGTTGCATGAAAACGAAATTGAGAAGAAGCGGCGCAAAAATCATGGCAAGCCTTATCCTTTTGCTTGGCAGTCTTTCGTATATCATGGTGCTTGCCGTCATCAACGGTTCGGTGGGATTTCTCGCCGCAATGGGCGTAACGGTATTCGGCGCAATGGGCGTTGCCAAAGCGCTGGGCGAAGCTATCGCTCTTTCCTGGGGCTGGATCATTGCGCTTACCGTCGGCTGCGGCGTAGTGCGCGGAGGACTCAGGTATATCGAGCAGTATTCCAACCACTACATCGCATTCAGATTGCTCGCCGTGCTCAGGGATAAAATTTTTGCGGCGCTAAGAGTTTTGTGTCCTGCAAAACTTGAAAGCAAGCAGAAGGGCAACATTATCGCTATGATAACTTCGGATATCGAAACGCTGGAAGTTTTCTATGCGCATACGATAAGTCCCATCTGCATTGCAATCCTCGTATCTTTGGCGGTACTGTTGTTTGTGGGCTTTTTTGCGAGCTGGTATCTCGCGCTTGTAGCGCTTTCGGGTTATCTCGTCGTCGGCATTGTCGTGCCGCTGATATCCTCTGCAAAGCTCAAAAAATCGGGCGTAATGTACAGACGTGAATTTGCCTCCTTCAATGCGTATTTTCTGGACAGTATCAAGGGCATCAAGGATATCGTCTTGAACAACGCAGAAGAGGAGAGGGAAGCCGAGGTCAACCGCCGTTCGGATATTCTTCTTAAAGAGACAAAGAAAATGAAACACGGCATCACGCGCGCAGGCGCGGCGACCGAACTTGTCGTGTCGCTGTTCATTCTCATAACGCTTGCCGCAGGCATCGTGCTCGTGCATTTTAATATGCTTTCCCTCGGCAGAATGATCGTAGGCGTTGTTACAGTCTTTTCAAGTTTCGGTCCTGTACTTGCCGTTTCCGCGCTTCCCGGCAATCTTACCCAGACCTTTGCCAGCGGCGACAGGGTGCTCGATCTTCTTTCCGAAAAGCCCGCAGTCGAAGAAGTTACGGACGGCAAGGATATCGAATATGAAAAGCTGAATGTTTCCGACCTTACCTTTGCTTACGACAATGCGCCCGTTTTGCGCGATGTGTGCATGCACGCCGAAAAGGGTGAAATTGTGGGTATCGTCGGCGAAAGCGGGTGCGGAAAATCTACCTTTTTGAAACTTCTGTTGCGCTTCTGGGAAAAGAAGGGCGGCAGGATAGACTATAACGGCATTGACGTGGACGATATCAATTCTTCAAGCCTTTTGGATAATGTGACAATGGTCAGTCAGACGACATGGCTGTTCGACGAGAGCATTGAAGATAATCTGAAAATTGCCAAGCCGAATGCCACGCAGGAAGAGATTGAAAACGCATGCAAACGCGCATCTGTACACGACTTTATTATGTCGCTCCCCGAAGGGTACAAGACGCAGGTCGGCGCTATGGGCGACAACCTGTCCGCAGGTGAAAAGCAGAGAATAGGGCTTGCAAGGGCGTTTTTGAAAGGCAGTCAGCTCATTCTTCTTGACGAGCCGACAAGCAACGTCGACGCCATAAATGAGGGTATGATTTTAAAATCTCTTGCAGAACAGAAGAGCAAAAAGAGTATTATTCTCGTTTCGCACAGAGAGAGCACTATGGCGATTGCAGACAGGATATACAGAGTAGAAAACGGAAAAATGCAGGAGGTGCAAAATGTCTGAAAAACAGAAAAATGTCATGCAAGAGGAAGATATTGCAAAGGCGCTTTTGGAAAACACGCAAGAGATTGCCGCAAGCCAAGAGGTTTCCGAAAAAGAGGTAAAGACAGAGGATGTCGAAACCGCCGAAAAGACCTTTCGCAAGTATAAGATAAAGGACATCGTCTTTCTCGCCATTATGTCGGCGTGCATGCTGGTAACAGGCGCGATCATGCCGCTCGTAACGCAGGTGCCGTTGTTCGGGATTATAGAACTTTGCCTCGGATTGCAGTTTTCTATTTTCCCCGTCATCGGAATGATGAAGGTCAGAAAGCCGTTTGCTTTGATTTTCATGTCGCTTTTTTGCGGAATATTTTTTGCGTTTATGTTCCTTCCGATGTTTGTGTGCGCCATGGTCTGCGCAGTCATTGTAGAAGCGCTTGTGCTTTTGATTTTCCGCGGTTATAAAAGGGACGCCGCCTGTGTGCTTGCAGGAACTCTGTATATGCCCATGACGCTGCCATTTTTGTATCTTTGGTACAACGTCATTTATTCCATCAACCCCGCCGAGGACGGCAAAGCCGTGCAGGCGTTTGTCGGTGCAGATCCTTGGGTGGCAATCGGAATTTCTGTTGCCGTGCTCGCACTCTGCTTTGTCGGTGCAATCGTCGGCATGATTATCTCGCGCGAGCTCAAAAAAGCGGGAGTTCTTAAAAAATGAGTTTCTTTTCGTTCCGACAAAAGATATATCCGCTTATCGCGCTCTTTGCGGGAGCGGTCGTGCTCGTGTTCGGTCTTATCGGTGCAAAGACGGTCATAGCCTCGTATTTTCTGATAGGGGTACTTTGTTGGTATCTTATATTCGGGTATTATAAGCAGATTCTACACATTCTGCCTGCTGCCGCATTTTTCGGCGGAATATTTGCAGGCATCGCGTATGCCGCATCGCATGATCCGCAGTCGGCGCTTGCAATGGCAAACCGTTTCGGCGCGCTCTTTCTTGCCGCCGTTCCGGGTATGGCAACTGCGCCCGTCAGAATGACAAGGTCGCTCTTGCAGGTACATACGCCGCGCTCGGTCACTCTCGGTATGCTCATTGCCATGTCCTTTGTGCCTATGCTTAAAGTGGAAATTAAAAGGGGGAGGGAGGCGATGAAAACGCGCGGAGCAGGCAGTATCTTAAATCCTAAAATTTTATATCGCGCTTTCCTTGTTCCGCTCGTCATGCGGCTTGTAAATATTTCGGATACGCTCGCGCTGTCTGTCGAAACACGAGGTTTTGCGCTCGGCAAAGCGCCGTATTCCATCTATAAAAGAGAAAGCGTCGTGCTTTCGGATATTTTGTTTGCGCTCGGCATTTTAGGCGGAGCGATTGCGGCGGTGATCGTATGAAAGCAATCGAATGTAAAAAAGTAAGTTTTTCCTACGACGGAAAAAGTAAGATATTGGAAAACCTAAATTACGAAGTGGATTTTGGCGAAGTTTCCCTCCTTTCCGGACATTCTGGGGAGGGGAAGAGTACGCTTATGTACATCATAAGCGGCATTATTCCCAATGTCAATTACGGTCAGCTTACGGGCAAAGTGCTGATCGGAGGCGAGAGCATAAAGGGCAGAAAGCTCGGCGATATCTGCCGCAAGGTGGGCGTCGTATTGCAGAACGCAGATGAGCAGATCGTTCAGAAAATTGTTGAGGACGAAGTGGCGTTTGCCTGCGAAAATCTTGCCTTTCCGCCCGAAAAAATACAAAAGCAGATCGATATCGTCTGCAATCTTATGAAACTCGACCCCGCATGGAAATGCAGAACATTATCCGGCGGACAGAAACAGCGGCTTATTACGGCGTCCACGCTTGCCATGGGTCAGAAGATCATCATTTTGGACGAACCGCTTGCCAACCTCGATAAAGACGGCGCAAAACTTTTAATGAATACGCTCCGTTCGCTTGCAAAGGCAGGGTATTGCGTGGTGGTCATCGAACATCGTCTGGATAAGGTACTTCCTTATGTGGATACCGTCTGGCATGCAGGGCAAAAGACGGTAAAAAGGGTGGGGGACACGAAGGCATATCTTTCCGCTCAGACAGCGAAGATAGAGGATATATGCCCGCCTTTTGCAGAAAGCACGCCGCTGTTTGCGCTTGAAAACGTTGCCTTTTCGGTAAAGGACAGAAAGATTTTAAAGGGTATATCCTGCGAAATTCCCAAAGGCGGCAGAATGGTACTGCTCGGCGAAAACGGCTGCGGAAAGACGACGCTCATGCGCCTTCTCGCGCGTCTCAATAAATCGACGGGCGGAAAAATTGTGCAGAACATAGACGAAAAATTCGGACAGAAGAGCAGGGCAAGCAAAGCGTGGTATAAAAAAGTGGGCGTGGTGTATCAGAATCCCGACTACCAGCTCTTTATGCCGACGGTCGAAAAGGAAATAAAATTCGGAGCATGGAGCGAGGAATATGCCGAAAAAATTTCCGAGCTTTTCAATGTAAAACACCTTTTTGCGCGCCACCCGCAATCTCTTTCCGAAGGACAGAAACGCAGGGTATCCATTGCGGCGGTCGTCGCGTGCAAGCCCGAAGTGCTTTTATTGGATGAGCCTACAGTCGGACAGGATTATGAGGGACTGTGCGCCATGACGGATATACTCAACCGTTTGCATAAGGAAACGGGCAACACGATGATAACCGTCACGCACGACGTGCGCTGTGCCGAAGCTCTCTGCGATAAGGCAATTTGTATCGAAAACGGAGTTGTGACAAAGGCTGGCGGCAAGGAACTTGTCAGGGAATATTTCTCATCTGAAAATATTTAACAGAATCGTGTTCCGATTCTTGACCTAACAGGGAAGTTTTGCTAAAATAAAGAGTGTTCGGCATTGCGAACTTAAAAAGTTTGCCATGCCGATAAAAAATCGTTAGCCGTTCGCTAATGCGAACTTAATTTTTTGACGATATGTTCGCTTTGGCGAACTTGGAGGGGCGCGGTGTTATTAAAACTTAAAAACATCGGAAAGATATACGACAGCAATGATATATTCACAATAGGCATTCGCGGTATTAACCTCGAATTTGATTACAACGAATTCGTGACGATCGAGGGCGAGAGCGGTTCGGGTAAGTCTACGCTTTTGAACGTCATCGGTGCGAACGATACCTATGAAGAAGGGGAGCTGTACATAAACGGGGAAGAAACTTCTCACTATTCCGAAACAGAATGGGGAAAGTACCGCGAAAAGAATATCGCCACGATTTTTCAGGATTTCAATATCATCGAAAACCTCACCGTACTTGAAAACGTAGAACTTGCGCTTCTCCGTCTCGATGATAAGAAAGAGCGCAGAAAGAGAGCAAAAGAGCTAATAGGCCGCGTAGGGCTCACAAAGCAGATCAATCAGCGCGGCAGCAAACTTTCGGGCGGAGAAAAACAGAGAACTGTCATTGCCCGCGCTCTCGCAAAGGATGCGCCCATTATTCTTGCCGACGAACCCACGGGTAACCTCGACGTCAAAGCGAGTAAGGAAGTCGCGGCGCTTTTAAAAGAGGTGAGCAAAGATAAGCAGACAGAGAAGCCCGCGCCGTTCTCCGGTGGCGAGCAGGCGGAGCAGGTTGCCAGCCGTTTCCATAATTTCAAAAATACTCTGCATATCGGTGTGCTCAACTACAAGAGTCGTCCTAAATTTACCGCTATGATGAGTCTTGCTCTTGCGGTGTGCGCGGTAACATTGTTTCTTGTCATTGCTATTTTCGGTCAGAGCCTTATAAAGCCGCTTACGACTGCATTGGACGGAGTGGGAATAGAGGGGAAAGTCATCGTTTCAGGAACAGAAGACGGTATTTCGGCAGAAACTTTGGACGATCTCGCCTTTCAAACGAGCGCGGGATATATTCTCGCCGACAGAACGCTGTCGGAATTTACCGTAACCGTTCCCGAAAGCGGCGATATGCTGGACGAATACTCGGTCACTTGTCTGTATTCGCCCTATGAGTACAATCTTTCATCAGATAAAGGGGTGTTGATTTTGCCGCAATCGGCAAGCAGCGATGCACAAGCCATTGTCTCTTCATTCATAAATGCAGGCGTCGGTCTGAATAGCATTGAAGTGAAAACCTCATTGACTTCGAATGATGTGCGGCTGTATCTCGGCTATGATGCGCTTGCAGAAAACGGACTTAAAATTCAGGCAATTAACAGTGCGGTCCGGTTTGGAGAAGAGCAAACATCGGTTTATACGTTTACGATAAATCCTGCACTGTCAAACGGTAGTATAGAAAGGACAAAGAGAGGTACAAAGTTAACCCTCTTGGAATGGTTTATTCAGGTGAGTGTTTCTATCTCGTATGTTTTCACGATAAGTACGGTAATCCAGCAAGTTATCGAATAGATAAAATGACAGATGTACGTGTAGAAGAAGAACCGATTACTCAGAAGAAGGAATACGAGAAATTTGACCTGAGCGCATATAAACGCGAAACTTTTGGTAATATTTTAACTAACGAACGTTACTGTGGTGACATGATTTTGCAAAAAACTTTTACAGAAAACTGCATTACTAAAAAAGTAAAGAAAAATCGTGGTGAAAAAACGAAATACCTTATTGCAAACAATCACACGCCAATTGTAAGTTCGGAGATGTTCAAAAAAGTACAGCGTGAAATGGCACGCCGAAGAGGAAAGAGACAGACATCCGATAAATCTTTGACAGCACTGGGTAAGTATAGCGGAAAATTTGCTCTTTCTGAACTACTGGTTTGTGGTGATTGTGGAAGTCCATATAAAAGAATTACATGGGTGAAAAATGGAGTGAGCAGAAAAGTTTGGAGATGTTTGAGTAAAGTTGACCACGGGAAAAAGTTCTGTGCGAAATCTCCTGCGTTAGATGAAAAAAAATTACATGCAGCAATTTGTCGTGGATTGACAAAGTTGCTTGAAAATAAAGATGAAGTTTTGGATATGATTATTTCTAATCTCTCGAGTGTGATTACAGGGGATGATGACGTTTTAGACACTGGTGCAATAGAAAATCAGATTCATTATTTGAAAGATGAGGTAAATGCAAACGTACAACTTTTAATCACGACGGAAGGTGATAAGCAAAAATATGTTGATGTAATTAGCCAATTAAATGATAAAATCGCTGTTCTAAACAAGCAACTTGAAGCTGAAAGAGAAAAAATCGCTGCTAATCCCAATTTGAAAATGCAGATAGAAGATATTAAAGAAACCTTATCCAACACAGAACTTTGTTTTAGTGAATACGACGATGTAATGATTAGACGGCTTGTCGGTTTAATAAGAGTAATGAAAGATAAGTCAATAGTTATTTTCTTAAAAGGGGGATTAAATATAACTGAGATGGTAGCATAAAAGAAAACGAGTCGATTAAGTCGGCTCGTTTTCTTTATAACCTTGAAAGAAGAAAAAACATTGACAAGATAACACAATTTTGGTATAATGTAAATCATAAAAACAGTTTGAAGAGCCATTGCGTTAAAAGTTGTAACTCAAAATTCTCTTACACATAAATGAAAAATTATTGGCAAGGCAAGCCGTTTTGGGTGAATAAAAAAGCTACCGAAATGGTGGGGGTAGCATTTTTATACACTAAACCCAACGGCACGACATAAAGGTAAAACTTGATGTCGTGCTTTTATTTTGTCTTGATGTCGTTTTAACTTTGCAATCGTGCTTATTGTCGGAAATTTAAAATGTAGCAGAATAGACGCCTCAATTATTCGGGAAAGTGATTTAGCCTTGTCAAACTGTAAATTCGCTTGTTCTATAAGGCAACGGTTTTGGATTTTTTCAACGGTCGCGGTTTAGCGGTTAAATCTAAAAGTATAAACTCTTAAATTCAACGCCCGTTGTTCGGGAAGCGTATTGACATTAAAACGTTTTGCGTGATATATTAATAGCAGTAGCAGTGCGACCTGCAAACATTATTCAAATCAAATTCGGGGTATATCGAAAAATTGCGATCGACCGTAATTTAAGAGCGAGGGTAGATATGGAAGTATTGGGACGAAGAAAAAGTTCGTTGTTGATTTTAAACATAATCGGCATGCTGTTGGCGATTTCGTGTTCTGTGACATCTCTTTTTGTCGGGCTCAATGATGCGCGCGTTTGGTCGCTGATGTTGACGGGCATTGTATTGTTTTTGTTGTTTATTATTGTAATGATCTTTATACTGCGCACTCCTCCTGAAGCAATCAAATTCGACGGAAATAAAACTTTAGTATTCCCTCACGACTGTCGGATATCGCTTGACGACGTGACGGAAGTTTCCTTTACAAGGGCGTTGGGCAGAAGCGTGCAGTATTACTGGGGTACTGTTACCGTCAAAACAGCCGGTTGTGTTTACAAAGTGCGGTATATAGACGACTGCGAAGGAGTGGCACGAAAGATAACGCAAATATTACAGCGTCACACGAATCGGAATAATCAAAATAAATAAGCGTAACTTTCAGTTTTTCCTCTGACGTGCCGTCGTAATTGCAATTTGTCACCGACATTATTTAACACGATATATCTACGTCTGATAAAGCACACGGACGCAAGCAGTTTGCGTCCGTGTGCTTTTTATTTGTATCGAAAAATATATTATCGCAAGTACATTTCGCTGCTGTTTTTTATGTCACGTGGTAAAAAAAGTGTAATTCTGTTACTCTTTGCCGAATACTCGCGACATTGACATTTTTACAGTAATTGTAATCTTGTGTGAAATGCACACGCACAGTTTTAGCGGAAAACGGAAGTGTACGTTTTTAATTCGTTGTGCAGGAAATCAGATAGAAAGATCGGACAATTTTGCAATATACGTTTCAAGCAATAATTTGATTTTGCCTCATTACAGCAAATCGTAAGTGACTTTTTCCCCCGAATTGCTCGTAAATTTACTCCTGTTCATATTGAATATCTGATTTTTTGAGATGTATAGCATTGGTTAGCATCGTTCACCTTTTCGCAGAATATTGAAAATGTTACTTGTAATACCCGTGCAATACAGGTTCACCTACGCAATAAGGAGGATTTGAGAGTGACACGGTTTAGGTTAAAGTAATAATATATAAGTAGCAGTGTGTAAACATTGTCAGTAATACAAGGAGAAAAAACATGTACGATAAAACGAGAAGATGTATATTTGACGTATGTTTAGGCGTTGGATGTTGCAACGGTCGTGAGTGTAATCGTCCTCCGCGCATTGTTATAATTGAAAGAGGAGTTCGAGGCCCGAGAGGTTACACGGGAGCAACAGGTCCTACGGGACCCCAGGGACCGACAGGTCCCACCGGTCCGACAGGCCCTACCGGCGCGACAGGTCCTCAAGGAATACAGGGTGTAACGGGAGCAACAGGCGTAACGGGACCTACGGGGGCAACAGGTCCCACAGGAGCAACGGGTCCGACAGGCCCTCAGGGAGCAAATTTGCAAGTATTGGGCGTATATCCCACATTAGACGCACTTGAACAGGCTGTTCCGGTAGGCAATGTAGGGGATGCGTATTCGGTTGACAACGATTTGTATATATGGGATGCTGCAACTTCTTCGTGGGAAAGAGCGGGTGTGGTTGCAGGCGAACAAGGTCCGACAGGACCAACGGGACCGACAGGCCCCACAGGAGCAACGGGCCCCACAGGTCCCACAGGTCCCACAGGAGCAACTGGTCCTACAGGTCCGACGGGCGCTACAGGTCCTACAGGTCCAACAGGTCCGACAGGCGATCAAGGTATACAAGGATTGCAAGGAGATACAGGCGCAACTGGAGCAACCGGTCCCACAGGCCCAACCGGCCCTACGGGTCCAACAGGTCCAACCGGCGATCAAGGTATACAAGGATTGCAAGGAGACACAGGCGCGACGGGTCCTACAGGTCCAACCGGTCCTACAGGCCCCACAGGTCCTACGGCTACCGTTACACAGGCAGCAGCGGTTTCAGATGTTTCCGGTTCTGCCAGCACAACGGAACTTGCAACTGCCTTCAACAATCTGCTTACTTCTTTACGTGACGCGGGTTTGCTTGCCCAATAATTTAGCAACATTTTAAAGCCGACGCATTTGCGTCGGCTTTTTATCGGTGGTGGAATATTAAATTGTATCTAACCCCAAATCATAAAGTAATTCGTTTACTTTTATTAAATCATAGATTTTGTTTTCGATACAATATCTTATTACCAAATCAAATTTTGATGCGCTTGTCAAAATATATCCTGCTTTTTTTACAAGCTTTTTGCAGGTGTAATTGTCCAGTTCAAGTGCGAGAGCCAAAGCGCAGACAACTTTTTTCTTCGGTTTATAATTGACATTACTTCGCAATTTCGAAAAATACTTTCTGTCGAGATTTGCACGCTTGTATACTTCGACATCAC
>ENA-OZYY01000319-OZYY01000319.1-human-gut-metagenome-genome-assembly--contig:-NODE-319-length-9921-cov-5.261099_pt1 | contig 9921 bp, 3 predicted proteins | sample MGYA00243642_ERZ654141 | MGnify/ENA primary metagenome ERZ654141 (study PRJEB26926, sample SAMN06164913) | human gut metagenome | biome: ENVO:00009003; feature: ENVO:2100002; material: ENVO:00002003...
TATAAGAGACAGGATGTACAAGAGCCTTGTTTCTGCCAACGATTTTAAAAATAAAAATGCATGGCAGAACATTAAGAATAAGATAACAAGCGCATTAAGAATCAAACTGACAGGAAAATAGGAGATAAACAAATGGGAAGATATAGTGACAGATATAAGAAAGAAAAAGAGGAGGCTGTATCCGTTAATACGGAGCAGTCTTCTTCGGGCAATACCGGTAGTATACAGGCGGCAGGAAGATATCGTGAGAGATATGAGCAGGAGAAGAAATATCAGAATGTGGCCGATACACTCAGTAAATATACGGATATGTATCAGAGCACGGCCGCCAAGGTAACAGATGGCGCATCAAAATATAATTCAAATGCCGGAAAGGAATATATTAAGAGCCTTCCGCAGTACATATATGCCCAGCATGACCTTAATAAGCTCAAAAAAGAGGTAAATAAGAATAAGGATTTCTACGGGGAAGATATGGCTGATGCAGTTACACAGTATGCCAATGCGCTTGGAAGCGGATTCGGAGAAATGCGCCAGGCACAGCGTGAGACTGCCAATTACATGAAGAATTTCAAAGATGAATCAGATTATAATCTAAGCAGGAAATATGCCGGATTAAGCTATGATGATGCAATGGCCAAAATCAGTGAGATAGATAAACAGATGCAGTCCGGCAGCGCATCCGGTATGAAACAGTCAGAAGATAAGACATGGTTGGAAAATCATTATAATGTATTCAAGGATGCCAATGATTTCAATATGTACCACAAATATGGAAGTGCCGGCTACGAGGATATTCAGAATAGTATAGCTGAGCTTGAGAGTGCAGCGAAGTCATACGGTACATCCGACAGCAGTGAACAGGAGAAAATCAACAGTGAGCTTGCGTGGTTAAAAAACAGAGCAAGCGAACTTAGAATAACACATGCGGCCGAAACAGGGTGGGATGATAAGTATGAGGAACTTAAATCAATTGAAGAGAAACTCAGTACTCCTGTTATGTACAGAAAAGGAACAATTGATTATTGGGATGGACTGGAAGAGCGTAGGGATGAACTGCTTAGCGAAATTAATAATGCAGATGATATCATTACTGATTATAGCAATAATGAAGGCAGAATGGCGAAGGAAGCCTATGATAAGTACATTGAAGATAATGCGAACAAGTCTTTTCTAGGTGCAATGGGTCAGGCTGTGATGACTGGCGTGGCAAATGTCAATTCAAGTCTTGGTGAGTTCACGGACAGTACGCTTGGTGAACTCTTCAGAAAGATTGAAAATTCCAAAGCAGGTCAGTACCTTGGAATAGATCTTCCGGGAGAAGAGATAGGAAAAACTAATGAGGATGCCAGAACAGCCGCGGAAGAACAGCAGGAGAAGATGGCTGTCAACAAGCTCAAATATAATAATTCTATGCAGCAGGCGGGGATTGACATTATGCAGGGTGTTGGAACATCAATACCTTCTCTTGTTATGTCGCTTGTTACGGCCGGAATGGGCGGAAGCGGAGCTGTGGCAGCATCTACGGCTTCGGTTGCCAGTGACACCAAAATAAGCCAAATGATATCGAATTATATAATGAATCTTGCAAAAGATCCGCAGTACTGGATGTCGTTTGCACAGATGGAAGGAGATACTTATGCATCCGCGAAAGCTGAAGGTGCAACGGATGCGCAAGCCAGTGCAGCCGCACTGATTAATGGAACACTCGGAAGTATCATAGAAGTCGGTTCAGGTGTTGAGACACAGGTGGGTAAAGCTAATTCTATAATGAATTTCTTAAGAAGTGCGGCAGAGGAAGGTAATGAGGAAGTTCTGCAGGGAATATGGGAAAATGCCACTAAGAAAGCCATATACGACCATGACAGGGAGATTGCATCATTGAGCAATGATGATGCGGTCCTTAATCCCGTGCGTTCACTTACGGAATGGAGCCTCGGAGCGGCAGCAGGTGCTGTAATGTCAGGCGGAGCGGCTGCATTTAATGCGGCATCCGGGAAGATTAAGGGAGCAAAGGCAGATTATGCCAACGGCAATGCAATAATTGAATATGGATCCGTTGATGCACTTCTTAAGGCCGCTGAAAATATCGACAGCGATAATGTATCTAAAGCGGCGGCAGCGGTAAGCGAGCAGGTTAAGAGTGGCAAGGTAGACGCAGAATCAGTCGGAAGACTTTCCCGAATTATTGGTGAGCAGAGTTACAGGAACACGGTATCACAGCTCAAGGAGAGTTTATCAGCGGAAGGAGTGTCGGATAAAACTGCACGAAAGGTACTTGATATAGCGGAACGTGATATGACAGGACAGGAGATAACCAACGAAGATGTTCTCTATATCAATAATAATAAAACCGTAAAAGGTATATATAACAGCTATGTGGGACCGGCAGTAACAACCAATATGTCAGGTATGGGAGATTATGCCAATGCGTATACCGGACAGAACATAGTCAACAGCGGAGCGCTTGACAGCCTGTTGGCCGAAGCTGGTCAAAACGGAAGTACGGCAGCGGCAGAGCTTGCCGAGAATATAAAAAATTCGCCGGAAGTGTCAGCAAAGGATGTAGGACGCCTGGCAACGCTTATGAATATGAGTGAAGATGTGTCATCGAAAGACAGTAAAACGGGCAGCGAACCTGTGGCGGACAACCCGGAGATTACGCAGCAGGCAGTACCGGAGCAGACCTCAGAGCATAGCTGGTACAATGATTATATTCCAGAGGGTGAAGAGGTAACACAGAGCATTCCGGTAAGGGAAGCAGTGCTTAATGATGGCAGAACGGTTACGGTTAAGAAATTTAACGGTATCGATGAAAATGCAACAGTACATACGGATGAGGGAGATATTCCGGTATCACAGATTAAGCTTACCGATACAGCAGATGCCATTCTGAACTTCGTAAGAAAGAATAAATACTCCGCAGGAGTGGCTAATACCATGCTTGCGGATTATGGCTTAAATGCTGAAACGGAAACGGATGCCGGTGTGGGTGCGTTTGCCACAGCATTCGCACATATGTATAATTACGGCCGTGCAGGATTTGACATAAAGGATGCATATGCGGCGGTGGCTGATGATGTGATGCTTGAAGGACAGTACAGGGCGGCATACGAGCTCGGAGTGCGTGATAAAGCTGCTGAGGTTAAGGCGGCACAGGATAAGAAGAATGCGAAAAACAGGGCGAAAAAAGAGATTACCTTTGACATCAAAGAAAAAGGCAGTTACTCGGATAAAGTAAGCTTTGATGATAATGTGGATATGAAGGAGTTTAACGGCAACGAGAAGCTTAGCGGAGCGGCCAAGGTTCTCTCAGTAGTATCGGATGCCACGGGTGTTAAGATTAAGATTTTTGACGGAAGCACAAAGCTCGGAGACAGAACCATATCTGTAGAAGGAATGTATTATGACGGTACGGTATACCTTAATATGCGTGCCGGAAACTTCGGCGAGAACGCAGTCATGCGTACAGCCGCCCATGAGCTCACACATTATATCCAGGAAGCATCACCGCAGATGTATGCAGACCTTAAGAAGGCCATTATAAATACATACTATAAAGGCAGTGAAGACACATTCGCAGGACTTGTAAGAGAGAAACAGGATGTGTATAAGAACCTGACGCTGGAGGAAGTAACCGATGAGGTAATAGCGGATGCTTGCGAGATGATGCTTAAAGATGGCAGTGCAGTCAATAAGCTTATGAAGGATAACATAACTCTTGGAAACAGAATCAAGACATGGATAGACGCGTTCTTGGATAAGATCAAGGCCGCGTTCACAAAAGCATTCAAAGGTGTTGAGGTTTCAAAGAGTGAGGCCTACAAGCTCATGACGGCAGCGGGAGAGAATATAAACGATATTCAGAAACTGTGGAATGATGCATTGAGCAGTGCGGACAATACGAATATTGGTAATCAGGATGAACAGTATCGTTATGCTGATTGGAACAAGTATTTATCAAAAGAAGAGCAAGCAATGTTTTACAGCAAAATAGGTGAAATAAAACAGGGTAAGGCAGCGCAGTTCCCAGAAAGCTCAGTCAGCAGACTGAAGAGACAGATGGGTAAGGAATCAGATGTTACGGAGAGATTGCTTGTAATTGGAAATAAGATATTATATACTGATTGTAATTATATTAATCCGCAGATAAATGATATATTAACATTTGAACCTGTTTGGGTTCCAACTAATCAACAGGATGTTGAAAATGCATATTATTTAGTAGATACGGTAATGGAGGAATTTATTAATCATGAAAGAGAAATTCAACTGGGAGGAGTACCAGAAGTTGGTGGCAAAAATACCGGAAGAGAGGAAGAATTTTCTTCGGCAATGCAGGCACTCTGTAAGCAAAGTACAGTTCAAATTGCTAGAGGGAGGGTTAAAATACAAAAAGAGCACATTAAAGGTGTGTGGAATAATAGGCTCATTCGAAAAACCGGAGGAACAGGCACAGATAAGCAATCAGCTTTACACGTACATGATGCAGTATCCGGAACCGACACGCGAACAGATAGTAGCGGAAGCGGAAAGAATAGCAGCACAAATGAGGGAGAATCAAAAGGAAAAGTAGACACAAAACCACAGCTTTCGATTTATAAGAAGCATTCGGACTGGGATACATGTCTGACCAAACAAGAGCAAGCAATGTTTTACAGTAAAATAGGTGAAATAAAACAGGGTAAGGCAGCACAGTTTCCTGAAAGTTCGCTTAGCAGACTTAGAAGACAGCTGGGAAAAGAAACAGAAGTTACAGAAAGAATGTTTGTTGTTAATAACAAAATAATATATACTGATGGTGACTATATTAATCCACAGATAAATGACGTATTAACATTTGAACCGGTCTCTAAAATAACGAGAGAAAATGTTGACGAAATGTATTATATGACAGAAAAGGCAATGGAGGACGTTATTAATTATGAAAGAAAAATTCAACTGGGAGGAATATCAGAAGCTGGTAGCGGAGATACCGGAGGAGAGAAAGAAATTTCTTCGGCAATGCATGCGCTCAGTAAGAAAAGTACAGTTCAAATTGCTGGAGGGAGGATTGAAATACGAAGAGAGCACATTGGAGGTATGTGGAATAATAGGTACGTTCCACAAACCGGAGGACCAGGCACAACTGTGCGATCAGCTTTACAAGTACATGACACAGGATCCGGAACCGACACGCGAACAGATAATAGCAGAGGCAAACAGAATAGCGGACGAAATGAGGAAAGAGCAGGAGAAGGAGTAAGCGGAGGGAAGAAACCGCAGCTTTCGATTGATGAACACGGCTTATATTCTCGTTCATCCACCAGTCTTACTCCGCGTGTTCTCTTATCAACAATGACGGACGGAGATATAGAAAGCCTGTCACAGGCAGAAACTGTAGCGTTGACAGAGTATCAGGATACATTAAGATTATACAATGCATTTGATGAGAAGAGGGCAGCGGCCAGAATGAGGCTTAATGCTCTAAAAGCAGAAAGCAATCAGACTTCGGATGTAAAAGAACATATAAAGCTCACACAGGACACTCTTAAACGTATGAACGCAAAGCTTCGTGAGATAGACACAAAGCTTCAGGAAATGGAACAGTTAGATACCATGCGTGGCATGTATGAGGCAGAACTCAGACGTACCATTGAGTACAGGGATGTGCGTACAAAGAATATGATTAAGACCGAACGCGTACTTAAAAGGGCGGCGCTTGCCGAGCAGAGAAAGTTCTACATCGAATCACAACAGAGACGTTCAGAGAGCAGGAAGAAAACAGCTACCAGAAATCAGATTGTAAAGATTGCAGGAGAGTTTGATTCAATGCTCAAGAATCCTACAGAGAAGAAATATGTGCCGGTTAATCTTGTCCGTCCTGTGATTCAGATGCTCAACTCGGTAAATATGGATGCCGGGCAGGAAATGCGTCTTATGAAGCTGGAGAATAAGATTAATCTTGAGACGGATCCTGCAGAGCGCCAGAGGCTTATGGACAGATATACGTCATTGTATGCGAATATGGAGAACGGCCAGACAAAGCTTGCAGAAACGGTAAGGCTGTACAGCAGTCTTGAGAATGATCCTGTATACAATTATGAGTATGATCCGGTAATCAAGAATATGTTAAATGAGCTGGCAGATGATATAGGGGATACACCTTTGTATAAAATGACACTCAATCAGCTTGAACATACCAGAGAAGTAATGGGAGCATTGAGAAAGACGGTAAGTGACAGTACTAAAATGCTTGCAAGTGACATCAAAGAGCGTACGGATGAATGTGCCAGAAAGTGTAATCTGGAAATCTCAAGCCGGAAAGCGGCCAAAGGACCGTTGGCACTTCTGCAGAGGTTTAAGGATACAATGCTGACGCCGGAGAGAATGTTCAACTCAATCGGAGGATATGTCAAAAACGGCATGATGAGCAGGCTTGGAACAATGCTCAATAACGGACAGCTTAAGCAGACGAGACTTATGCAGCAGGGAAGCAACATATTCCGTGAACTTGTTGCAGATGACAACCTTAAGAGCCTTAATTCGACCAAGGATATGGTAGACATAGGACTTGTCGATAAAGAAGGCAATCCGGTAATGATTACAAGAGCGCAGATGCTGTCAATATATATGCACCTGCAGAGTAAGGATAACAGAAGGCATCTTATTTACGGAGGAATGACAGCTCCGGAACAGAAACTGTACAGTAAGGGTAAGACATCAGAGGCATATAATAAAGGTTCGATAGTACATGGAATAGGTGTTGACCTTGATGCCATCAGCGCCAAACTTGATGGAGATATTGAACTCAGCGAGGATGAGAGGATAAGCCTTAAGAAACAGTACAAGCAGATTGTGAGGGAAGCGGAGACAAGATGGGATAGTGTCGCTGACAATATAGAAAAGTCTATGACCGACTATGAAAAAAAGTGGATTGAGAAAGCTGATTACTTTTTCAACACCTTCTGTCGTGATAATCTTAATGAGACAACTCTTGAATTGTATGGATTTAAGAAAGCAAGAGTCCAGAAGTATTTCCCGATACACGCCGATAAGGATTATCTTGATGTTGCACCGGAAGGATTGAAGATGGATGCGACACTTGAGAACATGGGATTCTTAAAAAGCAGGACAGGCTTTTCCAAGAATCCGGTGTACTTGGAAGATATGACCAGGGTAATACAGAGACAGCTTGATTCAGTATCAAGATTCTGTGGTATGGCCATTCCTCTCCGCAATTTCAAAAAGGTATATTCTGCCACATATGGCGGTTATGCGGAATCTGTGCGTAAGACGATAGAGAAGAACTACGGAGCTCATGGAGTGGAATATATTGAAAAACTTATTACAGACCTTGAAGGTGGAGGAAAGGGACAGTCTACAGTTGCAGATAAGATATTCAATGGATTAAGAGGAAATACGGCGGCAGCGGTACTTACACTTAATCTTCCAGTAACAGTCGGACAGGCGGCGTCATATCCGACGGCAGCGGCAGAGATGGACTGGCCGAGCCTCGCAAAGGCTTTTTTCCGTGGAGGAAGGAATAACTGGGTATTCTCTGCGGCAGACAGGGAGCTGATTGCAGAATATACACCTCTTCTGTGGTACCGTAACCAGGGCAACTCCACAACGGAACTGGGAGACATACAGAGCAGGTCAACATGGTACGGAAGCAATAAGACAGTATCGAAGATTAAACATTTCGGCCTTGACTGGATTCAGAGTATGGATACTGCCACAGTAGGTAGACTATGGTATGCAGCTCAGTATTATGTCAATTCTCATAATCCGGAACTTAAGGCGGGTCTTGATGAATACACAAAGGCAGATGTAAAGGATAATCTGCAGGAGAAGAAGGACGCATATTATTCAAAAGTAGCGGAAGTGTTCAATAAAGTTGTTGAGAATACCCAGCCGGATTACACGACTATGCAGCGTCCGGATATTCTCAGAAGCAACAACGCACTTGTTAAGCAGATGACAATGTTTATGACACAGAGACTGCAGAACTTCAATATTGTGTATGATGCGGCAGCGGAACTTATCTGTTACAGTCGCGATGCTAAGAGAGGACTTAACGGTGTCACAAAGGAAGATGTAAAGGAGAAGAGTAAGAGATTTGTGAGAGCGGTAGTATCACAGATGGCGGCCACAGCGACGCTGGTAGCCGGCAAAGCTATCTGTAATTTTCTCTTACATAACGTGAAAGGCTTCCGTGATGATGATGACGATATAACGGCAGAGAGTATTGCAAACACACTGAAGGACCAGTTCATAGAATCCCTGTGCGCGAATGTCGTTGGAGGAAGTGAATTGTACAGCCTCATCAATTCTATTGTAAGCGATAAGTATTATTATGGAATACAGCTTTCGGCATTGTCATCCGTGACGGATATGGCATCACATCTTAAGAATCTGTCGGATGCGGCAGAATCTGGAGATAAGAGCAAAATCACTAAACAGATATGGAATCTTGTTGATGATGTTAGCAAGGTGTTCGGCGTGCCGGTGGCAAACGCAAAGAAACTGTATAATGCCGGAAAATATCATGCAATCGATATTAAGAACGGCCAGTTTTTAAAATTCATGTCCGATGTGGAGACGAGTGAGAGCAAGAAAGTGGATGGAATCATCGAATTGTTAAAGTCAGGCTCTGGAACGGATGAGATTAATGATATGGTAAAAGAAACGGCACAGAGCATTGCTTTGGAATACCCTGCATACGAGGAAGACAAAGTACATTCACAATCGGTATCCAAGGTCAAAGCAAAGTTTACGGCAAGACTTAAGAGCAGATATTTCAATGGCGATGATAATGAAAAGGACGATGTAGTGAATGTCATGATTAACAGCGGCCTTTACGGTGATAAGGACGATGTTGCGGATACGTGTATGGAATGGGTCATTACGAAACTTAAGAATGAGTATATCAGAGCAGATTCAATGACGGAGCGTAACGATATACGAAGGCAGTTATTTAATACCGGTCATTGGAAATCGTTAAGTAAGCTTGATGAGTATCTTAAAGGGCTTGTGTCAAATAAATAGTAACAAACAGGAATCGCAGATGCGGTTCCTGTTTTTTTCGCTCATGGGTTAGAAATTGCATACAGGAATGTCATATGATTAAGAAAAACACAGGAGGTAGGAATAATGCCGGCACAGGTACTTACAGAAATAATATCCGCTTCGGCAGCTATAGTGGTATGTGCGATTACAACCGTATGTAATCTCTCAGGTATGAAGAAACAGCGTCAGGAGATGTCAGCACTTGTTGATTACAAGATAACGGAGCTGACAAAGAGAGTGGACAAGCATAATAACATTATCGAACGCACTTATAAGCTGGAAGAAACAGCAGCAGTTCAGGCAGAGCAGATGAAGGAAGCAAATCACAGAATAACAAAGTTGGAAGGAGTAATCAGATGAAATTAAGAAATTGGAAGGTGTGGCTTAAGGCGGCAGCAGTCAGAGCGGTTAAAACAGTTGCACAGACGGCAGTGGCAATTATTGGCACATCAATAGTAATTCAGAGTGTTGACTGGAGACTTGTAGCATCAGCATCAGTATTATCCGGAGTTGTATCGATGCTTACATCAATAGCTGGGCTCCCGGAGGTAAAGGAGGACGGTGAAGATGAGCAGTAAGAGCAGAGTCCTTGAAACAGGAGATAACCAGATTACATGTCCATATTATACGCATGTATGCAACAAAAAGGTCAACAGAGGCTGGGCGTTGGGTATTGATATTGTGAAATATAAATCACAGCTTGATTTTATCACAGCTCATTCGGCCGGAAAAGTAATTAAAGTAGTTGACTACCTGTCCGGAACGAACGGTGTTCCTGATCGTGAAGGCATGGGCTACGGAAACTATGTGATGATTCAGCACAGCAACTGTCTCTTATACACATCTCCGAGCCCACGAGACAGGCAGAAA